>Ga0335070_10000197_pt1 | contig 69076 bp, 53 predicted proteins | sample Lox_Sample_13_FD_206722 | JGI IMG/M metagenome (GOLD analysis project Ga0335070, IMG submission 206722) | Soil microbial communities from Loxahatchee National Wildlife Refuge, Florida, United States - Lox_Sample_1.3 | ecosystem: Environmental > Terrestrial > Soil > Wetlands | place: USA... | reverse complement strand
CGGTTCGTGAGCGCGCGGTCGCAAACAACGTTTCCGAGAGACCGTAATTCTCGATCAGACATACACCATAGCGCGTTTCGAAATCTTCTTTCAGCTTCACCGAGAGTGGAGCAAATCCAACGAACGTATGTCTCACCGAGTTCCGGCAGAACTCCTCCCCAACGCGTCCCCGATCCATCTTCAGCAGGATCGACATCACCGTAGGAGCAAACCAGAGAGTGTTCGCGTTGTGCCGTTTAGTCCTTTCCCAAAAATTTAAACTCGATCGCGCATCGAAAACGCCATCGATGACAACGCTTGCTCCGTGGAGGAAGGGCAGGATCAGAAGATTGTAGAACCCGCCCATGTACGCCATGGAGAGCGTCAGGTAGAACCTGTCGGATGCTTCGATGCCCTGCTTCGCGGCGAATGCTCTCGCATTGCGAAACATCGATCCGATTCGATGGGCGAGGCCTTTGGGTTTCGCCGTGGTCCCGGACGTATACACGATCACCAGCAGATCTGAAGGGGTCGCCTCATCCAGTGGATTCAACCCTTCAGCACCAGATAACGCGGCAAAGTCGATCGCTTCAACTCTGATACCCGAGGAGACGCTCTGCTCGTGGGACATCACGAGAGGAATCGTGTCCACGCCCACACTTGCGGTCCGATCCTGCAATGCAGTTGTGGTGACTACAAATCGGGGACCGCAACTTGAAACGATGAAGCGGACGTCGCTCCCGCTCAAGTTAGGATTGATCGGAACGATCGTCGCTCCCAGGTACATGCATGCGAAGTAAAGTACGGCAAGTTCCCAGCAGTTGGGAACCATTACTCCTAAACGGTCGCCGCGCCGCAGGCCACGCCGACTGAGATCCGCGGCGAGCGCGCAAGCCAGCCTATGAAATTGCGCGTAGCCGATTTCTCGCCCGCTGACGGCGTCAATGAGAAACGTCCGATCGCCATTTCGCTGAACGACATTCAGCACTTGTTCCCGGATGGTCATTGGATCGCCACAGACCGGTCCACGGCCGATTTCAACAGACTGGAAATTCCGGCCCAACGCGCCATTTGGCCGCGATAAGCCTGGTTAGGATCGATTCGAACAATCGAGCGGTTGGGAAGGTCCTGCTCGAGACGCGGGAAGTAGCCAGCCGTCATGATGATTCCTTCGGGAAGCATGAGTTGATCGATCGAAACGGCATCCCTTCCATCCGGCGGGCAGATCAGCAATGCGACGCCGATGCCAAGATCAAAATGCATTCGATCCGAAAAATTGTCGATCGACCAACAATTCACGGGAGATTCCACAGGAAGCCTGCCATGCACTGCTACGTTCTTGAAGTTCTCGGAACAGGCTCGCAGAAGCTCCGTGTCCGGACTGCCGTAAATCAGCAGGCAAAAATCCCCATACCTTTGCGCAACCGACATGAGGACTTCTTCCATGTAGCCCGAGAGCAGTCGTGTGGAATGAATGGGCAGAATCCTCTCGATGCCCACCATCTCCTTGATACGGACCGGCAGCTCGGTGCCCCAGGTTGCCCCGTCTAAGTCGACCAGATAGAGCGAAACGTCGTTCCTCGTCATCTCGAGCACCTGCTCAAGAACGTCAAAAGACCCGTACGTCACTCGTCCGAGAACGACATTGTCTTCGACCAGGACAAGGTCGGCCATAACGAGTTCTGGTAGGCTCGATTCCGCCGCAACCAACTCCAGCACCGGCCGTGCACGGCGTTTCGCACAAGCCACGACCATGCCGTCGATCAATGAGTGTACTGCGGAAAGAGAGTTGCTGATGCTGTGCTCGGAAATTCCCGGTGCCCTAAACGATGTCAGAACCTCCCGCACGGTCGAAGACTTTCGCTTGGGAAGATTGGCTGCGACGCGCTCCAGGGTTTCGTCATTCAGGTTTACCGCGTCCAGCTCTCCCATCGCGACGACGAGCCGGCGCAAATCGGTACCGTGTCTCCGCGCAGCCGCGGCAACTTTTGGAAGAAATGACGAGTGAAACTGGCTGTAACCCATCGAGACCGCCATCATGTCGTATAGCTCAATCTGCGACATGAGGGGACCCATGAATTCCTCGGCCGCATCCATGATTTCGAAGAGATCGATTCCAGTGTCGACGCCGAGTTTGTGGAACACGGCGACCGCAACTTCGGTGGGTACGTTGCCTGAGCTCCGTCCGAGCCCGTAGAGCGTAGAGTCGATCAGTTTTGCGCCACAACGGAAGGCTTCGACGCTGTTGGCGACGGCAAACTGCAGATTGCTGTGACCATGGAACCCAAGGGCGCATTGGCACAGCTCGCGCGCGGCCCCGAGATAGCTCCTGACATCTTCCGGGAACATACTGCCGGCGGAATCCACGCAGTACACCGCTTCCGCGCCTGCTGCCTCTCCACCTCTCGCCTTCTCTCCAAATTGCGCAGGCGTCACCCCGTAGGTCTTCATGAAATTGAGGCACGGCACCAGCCCAAGGTCGCGGGCGTAGCTCAGGTACGGGTATGCTTCTTCGATTTCTGGAGCGTTGTATCCAATCCGGACAAAATCCAATCCCGCTTCGCGAGCCGACCGCAATTGTTCCCGTTTTCCAATGCCGGGTATGAAGAAACTGCCGATCATCGCGTTGGGCGCGGCTCGTTTGGCCGACTCGATCAGACGCTCGTCGGTCGTCGGCATCGTCCCTTTTCCGGCCATGGCGGCGCCCAGACCGAGACCGTGGCCGACCTCGATCCAGCGGAAGCCGAGTCTCCCGAGAACTCCGGCCAGCACCGCCGTATCCCGCTCGGTAAACTTGAAGTCCACCGCATAGCTGCCATCGCGCAAGGTACATTCCAGAATCTCAACAGAACGTGCGGAACCCGGCGCGCGCAAATTCTCCATCGTCATCGGTGAGAACTCAAATATCGGAAATGGCTTGTTGGCACCAAGTATACTATCGGTCCCTTACCCACAAACATGGACAAAGCCTGACGGAATCGCTGCTGTTACTGATGACCTTGCGACGCCTCTTTGGCCAGTTCCCGCGCGACGGAAAGCAATTCATCCACGTGCCGCTGCCAACTGAAGGTCTGAGCTCTTGCGCGTCCTTCGACTGCGAGCTTGGCCGCGACTTCTTTCGATTCCATCACCTGCGAGATACGATGGCTCAGTTCAACACTCGAGTACACCGGAAAATACAGGGCCGCGTCGCCGCAGATTTCCCTATGGACTTCCAGATCCGATGCGATCACCGGCAAGCCGCTCGCCATCGCTTCCACTAAAGGATGGGCGAAGGTTTCTGTGTACGCGGCCGACACATAGACGTCACCAGCACGATAGAGTTCGTGGAGCGACTGGTAAGGAACTGCGCCGACTTGAACCACCTGATCAGCGATCCCCAATTCCTGAACCATTCCCCTCGCTCCCGCAGTCGAATAGTCTCCGTCTTTCTTGCCGTCGAGCATGCAGGTGAGGACCAACACGACTCTCTTATTCTTCCCGCGCCGTGACAGGTCGGCCAGGGCGCGAAATGTCGTTTCGAAATTCCGGTAGTAGTTGTAATGGCTCACGCACAGCAGACGCACCGCACCGCGCGTCTGATCGAGTTGCTGTTGCACGGCTGCCGGCAAGTGATGTTTCTGGTTAGCGAAATACTCCAGGTCAAATCCATGATGAATCGCCTGCACCCTTTGTCCTGACCACTCCGTCAACTGGCGGGCGAAGGCTTGGCTGGGAACCACTGTACGATCCGCCCAATTGATCGATCTCTTGGCAAGGCGACCCTTGATCCATGTGTCCAGCAGAAGGCGGTACTCGCCGCGCGCCCGAAGTTCGCGGCGGAACTCGCTGGAGGTGTACAAGGAGTTGCGCGAAAGAAGAATCTGGGGAACGGGGGAGTTCCGCAGCGCAATATTGCCTGCCGACAGCAATACCTCTGCCCCGCTCTGCCGGACGAGCGCCCGAATTTGGCCCTGCTCATACAATGCGCGGCCCAAGACACCTAGACCTGGTGGCGCATCGATAAAGCGCAAATTCTCAGCGCTGGCGATCTCCGGACGCAGCTCAGCACGAGCCAGCAGGGTCGCCCGGACCTCGGATCTCTTCGCCAACTGTGCAAGTACATTCCGCAGGTAGGTGATCCCGCCGCCGGCGCTCGCGGCAAGTCCATTGATGAAGAGATGCATTATCGTTTGGAGGCAGCGGCTTGCAGCGGATAGGGCCAGGTTGGGACGGCCTGCGCCGCTGCGACTGAATGCACCGCCGTGCGCTGTGGCACAAGATCAGCCAGAATGAACGCCAGACACCAGAAGTAAACCGACAGGTAGGACCCAACGGCGAATAACCAGTCCTCAAAGCCGGCATGCACCAGACCGGCGATCACAACCATTGCCAGCGGAATCGAGTAGTGTCGCGCGTTCCTCGAATTCATCATCCAGGCGCATGTTTTCCAGGTGTTCACTCCCAGCGCTACGAAGAGTGCGATAAACGGAAGCAGCCCAAGAAGGCCGACCCACTCTGAAATCGCCAAGTAACTGCTGCCGTGCTCGCGGCTAAGTTCGGAGGTTGAGTGAAACCGGCCAAGCACAAGTCCTGGATCTTCTCCTGTGGGGCTCGTGCCGAATCCGCTCCCGAAGAACGGGTGATCCCTGATTTCGGTTGCCGCGCGATCCCATGGCGATTGGCGAGATCCGAGCACGCCCTGATCTATGTGTCCCTTGTAGAACACATCATTCTTGAATTCGACCGTTTTTTGTTCGAAGTACGAGGGAGCCAAAATGGCAACGAGGGACAGGATGCACACGAACCCGATGCCCGTCTTAAATAGCAGCTTATATTCACGAAGAGAAAGGCAAAGCACGAGACCAACTACAGCCGATGCCAGCATGGCGGCTCTGGTAACGCTGAACAACAGGAGACCCACGCAGACCAGGAGGGCAACTCCCCGCCTCACGCGAACGGTCTTCTGTCCAACAAGAAATGCCCAGAGCAACACGGGAAATACTCCGATCCCCATGATCGCACCCAGAGAGTTGGGATTCCCATACAACCTGATGCCGAACACGAAGTAGGCAAGGGCCGACAGATAGACCAGTATTTCCAACACCAGAAGCAATTTCTGGAAGAATCTTTCTTCACGCCCATGGACGGCCAACCGAAGGCCCGACGAGCCATAAAGAAACAACAGAAATAGGCTTCCCGTTTTCGCGAGAGAGATTCCCGGATACGCCGACACAACACTGGACGCTGCCGCGGACAGCACACAGAACGCTGCGATCATGTGAAAAGGGCTGAAACTGCGGAAGCTGCTCTTCATCCAAATGATGCAGCCGACCACCGCCCCGATTCCCAGCAATATCCAGCGCACAATGTTGAATCCGTCTTGGAGTGGCAACATCGTCCCCGCCCACAAGAACGAAATCATGACAACGGCGAAAAAATAACGCTCGTAGTGCCAGACAAAAACGAACAGCAGCTCGACAAAAAGGATCCCGCCGAGCAGTTGAATATTGCTGAACCTTCCGGGATGGAACCAGGTCCACAGAATCGCCAGGACCAAGCCCGTGCCGACCGCAATCTGAAGAATGGCTTGCGGCAAGTTGCGCACTATATGTTCTCCAGAGTCGATGCAATTGCGGCCAGGCCGCTAGCCCAATCAGCGGGCCGGAATCGCTGAATCTTCGCCTGGCTGTTCCTTCCCATTGTGGATCGCAGTTCGGGATTCTCCGCAATTCTGTTCAAAGCATCGGTCCATTTTCCCGTATCGCCCACCGGAATCAAATAGCCATTGCGCTGATTCTCCACCAAGTCGGCGGCACAGCCTGCGATGTCCGACAGGAGCACGGGCAGTCCGCACGACATCGCCTCGTTGACCACCAACCCCCAGGTATCGCTGTGGGTGGGTAACGCTACGGCGTCCGCCAGGGCGTAAATGCCAGGGAGATCATTGCGCTGGACGAAGCCGCAAATCCGGACCTGGCCGCCAATCCCAGCGGTGCGCCTTTCCAGTTCCTGCTTCGCTTTGCCGTCACCCACAAAAACCAACCCCACCTCGCTCCGCACATTCTCTGCGAGTCTGGCATAGGACTCCAGCAATTCAAAGATCCCTTTCTCCTGTACCAACCGGCCCACGTAGAGAAAGTAGCGACGGGGAAGATTCCAGCGCTGCCGGATTTGATCCGCATTCCTGCGGGCATCCCGGCTTTGCTCGGAGAAAAATGCCACGTCGACTGCATTCGGCGCGGTGTAGATCTTCCGCTCGTCCACCCCCTGCTGCTTCAAATATTCACGGGCTGAACCGCCAGGCACCACGAAACCATCCGCCCGCCGGATGAAGTGTCGCTTCGCGTACTCTACCAGCCAAGTTCCCTTGCGCGCGTCGAGCGCCGTGCTTTCCGACCAAAGCAAGAATGGCACGCCATGCGAGCGCGCCCACGATGCAGCCTGCCACGAGGCCGGATAGTTGTAGCCTCCGCAAACAACCGCCTGCGCTTTCGCGCGCGAGAGCGCCGCGCTGACACCCCGATTCATCAGAAGACTCGCCTCGCCGAAGCGCAGTCGGCGGTGCTGCAAGACTTCGAACGAAAACCTTATCTCGTCCCTGTAAACCTGCCACTGGCGCAATTCTGGATCACTCTCGGCCAGAAAAATGACGTGCAGATCGAGATCGTCCCGTTCGGCCGCTGCATTGAAGACCGGGATTCGATAGGGCGCAATGATCTCGGTAATGATGACAATGCTAACGCGCTCCGCTCGCCGAAACGGAGTTGGAATGTCTTCACGCATCTGACTGCCAGCCGAATTCATCGCTTTTTCTGGCGTTGCACCGCCGCACTCTCCAGAATCTCCTGCCACTGTTTCGCGATCGCATCCCATTCGAACTTCGCCGCGTGCTCCACGGCCGCCCGCGACATTTGAGCCCGCAACTCCGCTGAATTCAGCAAGTGCTCCAGCGCTTCGCCCAATTCGGCGTCGCTTCCGGCCAAGAGGCCTGTGCTGCCATCGACCACATAGTCAGGGTGGTACAAATCCCGGGCGACGCAAACCAATCCGCACGCTCCCGCCTGTCCCAGCACCTGAGGATGTCCTTCGATTTCGCTCGGGAAAAAGAATACATCAGCCTTCCGCATCTCCTCGCCCAGAGATTTCGCATCGAGGTGGCCCAGGAACATCACGTTCCTTGCCCCCAGTTCGTTGGCCAACCGGCAACACGGGTCGTGCTCTTCTCCGACGCCTGCAATGCGAAACTCCGCGGCGGGATGCTTCACCGCTTCGCGAATTACCAGGTCGACGCGCTTGTAAGGCCGGAAGGATCCGGCAAACAGCACACGCACGTGCGGAGCAGGGGGTCGCGGCTGCGCAGGCGGATAGTAGTAACGGCGGTCAATGCCGTCATAAACGACCTGGACCTGCCTTCCGCCGAGCCTCTCGGCCGTCTTCGCCATGTGGAGGCTATTGGCCGCGATCACATCACCTTCCCGGACCGCCCGCATCAATGTCTTTCGGCCGCTACCATCGCCGAGACCGCCCGAAATTACGTACGTTACTAGTGCTGTCTTCAGTCCGAGGCTGGACCGAGCCCTCAAAAAAGCGGAATCCAGGGGTCCCTCACGCGGAAAGAAATAGACATCCGGAGCGCCCGCGATCAGGCGAAAAAGCAGACGTATGGTGTTTCCGCGTTTTCGCCAGGGAATGATCGTTGTATTCGGTCTGGTCGCGATGCGTGAATCCGGTTTCTGATCGCCCAGCATGACGAAGCGAGTGCGTGCCGGGTCAAGGCGTGCGACGACCTCCTTCACCGTCAGATTCTGTGCATTCGTGTTGCTTTCGTCGGCGAAGGACGGTGTGAAGACCGTGATCATGAGCCCGCTCGCCCGTAAACTGCCTGCGCTTCATCCGGGGCTTCGTGGAAATTGCTGGTGACGTCGTGCAGCCGTGCTCGCAAGCGCAGAATCGGGTCGCGTTCTTTCGAACCGCGCAAGAGATATTCGCGAGCCGCCTGTAATAAACGTGCCCGCTCTTCTTTTTTTGCCTTCGGTTCGATCTCGTGCTGCTCCTCGGGATCGGCATGCAGATCGAACAGGGCCTCGCGCATGGGAGAACTGAGCCGCACCACAAGCTTGTAACGGCGATCGCGCACTGCCAGCAGTCGATCCGCTACTCGTTCCTCCCTCCGGAACGGGTTCTTGCAGCCGTACACGCATTCGACGATCACAGGCTCATCCCACGATTTCCCAGCGCGCAGGTTCTCCCACAAATTTTCCCCACGAAACTCGCTTGGAGGCTGAACATTCAATGCTGCCAGCAATGTCGGCGCAAGATGCAGGTGGCTGAATGGCGAATCGGGCGTCGAGGACTTTTGCTCGCCGGGAACACGCATCAGGAGTGGCACGCGAACGATCTCCTCGGTCAATTTCACCGGGGGATGAAACCGTCCACCGTGATCGAGGAATTCTTCGCCATGATCAGCCGTCAACGCGAACATGCAAGTCTCCCACGCGCCTTTTTTTTTCAGATGTTCGACCAGCCTCGCACTCTGATCGTCCACCCACCGAATCCCCGCGTCGTACAGTTCGCCAACGTCACTACGATGTCGCGCGAGTCCCGACGCGCTCAGATCACCTCGATTCCAGAACGCATTCAGGTAGCGGGCTCGTTCGGGCGATAACTCTCTTCCGGTCAACTCGAGGAAGGGCTGCTCCGGAGGGTAGTAGGGGGCATGCGGATCCATCAAGTGAAGCCACAGAAAAAACGGCCGATTACCGATCGTGGCCAGCCATGAGATGGCCTGATCCACCAATACGCTTGCATCGGGAAATCTTCGTAACTCGTCGAGACTCCGTCGAGACGCCGCAGCAATGCGACTGCAATACTGGAAATAGAGCTCATCGTATGCGCGGCTCAGCCCGAGCATGCTCGCGGCATTCCTGATCCGTCGATTGAACACAGTCTTTCTTGTCGCGCCTTCCGAAAGACCGCATGGGACAGGGTGTGCTGGTTCTTCTTTCCCTGCATCGCAATCGAGGAAATCGCGGAAAAGTTCAAACCCCTGGTCGTAACCAAATCTCGGAGAGATGTAAGGATTCGCGGCAGAAAATGCAGCCGTCGCATAGCCAGCATTTTGCAGGCACGCGGCCAGAGTGCGTTCGCCCGGCGCGATCCCGATGACATCTCGACCTAGCGCGAGCGGCATGCGGGAAGCCATGATCGCCGGAAATGAATAGTACGTCGGAACGCCGGCGATCACCGCCGAAGCAAGCACCTTGCTTTCCGTGGCCAGCGAGTCCAGAAAGGGAGTAGTCGGGCGCCGATAGCCGCTGAAGCCGCAATGATCGGCCCGGAGACAATCCACTGTGATGAGGACCAGGGATCGCGTTGACGAATTCATTTCCGCATCCCTTCCGAGCCAGTAGCGGGAATGCTCAAATCACCATGCGCGCTCTGGCTGGCAATCCGGAACAAATCCCCGTCGTGGATGTAGAGCAGCTCTGGCCATCGTTTCTCGACACTCCCCAGGAACTCGTCAAGCAGGCGTAACGTTGGCGTGCGGAAGTCTTTGAGAGTTGAATGGAAATTAATGGAGTGAATCGAGACTACCGCCGGGACGCGCTTCTCAAAACACGCTTCTACCTGGTTCAGCAACGAGGCTAGAGTGCACTTCGACGTCGCCGGCTCCATCTCGACATTGCGAAAGGTCGACAACATCCCACGCTCGTCGATTGAGGGCGCCCTTTGACCTCCCGGACCGCACTGAACCACTCTCACGCCTGCTTCGAACCAGGCCTGCTTGGTGTCGGCGTTCGCGCGATAACCTGGCGCACATGCACTGACCGGAGCATTCCCGAACAAGCCACGATAGATTTCCGCGGCTCGCCTGATCGCCGTCCTCTGTACCGCGCCTGTCAGAAATCCGCCGTTGGGACACCGTTCCGGATCCCAGTACTCATATCCAATCCACGGCATTCGCCAATGAATGTAGGGGGTTTGCGCGCGCCACATTGTCCTGAGCAATTCTGCACGCTCGCCGTTTGCCGCCAGTTCCCTCGAAATTGCACTCTGGCAGAAGTGGGACAGCCCATGCAGCGCTGGGAACAACAGCCCTTCGCGGATTCCCGCCTGATATGCCGCGAACAAATCTGGACGGTCCCATGACCCTGAGAACCCTTCACTCAGCGGCTTGAGAAAAACGCGGCCCGCCTCCAAGGTCCTCGCAAAATCCACATTCGCGGTGATGAAATTCATTACTACGCTAGGGTTGCGGCCCGTCGAATCTTGATGCCGACGCAAAACCGCATTCAGCGCGTCCAAGTCTCCGGCGGTTTCCAGGCTGTAAAAATCGTACGGCTTCGCTCCCAGCTCAATTCCACTCTCGAACAACTCCGCCCAGCCTGCAGGGTCGCGCACTCCCACCCGGCCCCAGTCATCGCTCTGAAAAAGCAGCAAGGGCCGCTCAAAGTGGATTTCACGCTCGCGCGCTGACCTTTTCAGCCTTCCAAGAGATTGACGCAGCCGAGTGATCATTCCCAAAACCTGCTTCTCAAACCAGCAACTCGACGCGGGCCGCTACATGTAGCCCAAGTCTCGAAGGCGTTTCTCGATCATCTCCTGCTCCGCTTGATCGAGCGAGTCAGTATTTGTATCGGCGATTTCTTTGAGCACGAATTCCAGCAGCTCTTCGAAACTTCCAAAGCGCGAGCAAAACCGCTTTTCGACGGCTGCGCACAACTCCTCCGGCAAGCTAACCTGTCTTCTCGCGCTCATGGTGAAAGTGACCGGAGTCCTCAGCTCGCAATTCGAATTTCCGGTGGTTGATTCAGATTATCGCAGACGGCTGACAGCCGGCCCGCACAAAACCTCGGCCAGAGCCGATCCGGTAATGGGTTGGACGAGACGCCGTGCCGTGTCCGGCGCAGGCGTTGCGGCCGCTAGCTTTTCCGGAATCCGCAATAGATCGTCTGGAGACGCGAGCATCAAGCCTACTCCGTACCGCGCATACTCGGGCGCATAGCCTGAGTAAGCATGACGTAGCCAGCCACACAGGAATACAGGAATGCCGAGCGATGTACATTCGAGGGCCGTGGTGGACTCCACGGTCACCGCACACCACGTTTTTTCAAAGATATCGTGCGAAAGCGGACCTTGTTCGATCCGGACCAGTTCCCGATCTGCCGCGCTCACCACTTTTTTCAACAGCCGCCGTCGCTGCCGCCCGCTCTCAAACGGATGGATCTTCACGACGACCATCTTCCCTGTTCGCCGCGCCACTTGCACTACGCGACTCAAAATGTCGCGATACACAGCCTCCGCGCGCCACGCGTCAGACTCATAAGGCTCCGTGAACACGACAATCGACGGAGCGTTGCGATCCCATAGCGCAAGTTTTTGGGCGTCGACGCGTGCGGCTCCGACCCGAATCTTTTCACGATCCACATCGCACACGCGTTCCAGGAAATCTTTCTCCATTTCTCCCTTCGCGAGATAAGCAGAGAATTGGTGGCCCTTGTACATCATGCGCCCGTCGAGCGCGCCGTGATGGCAGGCCACGGCTGGAATGTCGCGCTGCAAGGCGAGCAGGAGAGGGATTCGCGTGTAAGGGTTCGAGTCATCCGCGCTCAAACAGCCGAGCACGGCTCGCGTCTCAAAGACTCGCTTCCACGCGTCCCGCACCGCGGCGCCCCATCGCAACCATGTTCGCCCTCGTTTCAGAATCCCCAGTTCACCCGCCACTTTGTAATCTGGATGAGTCTGTAACGTGCGCTCCATCTCGATCCACTTGCTCTCGAGTTGACTGAACTCCTGTTGGTCAAGAGATTTGCCTGCGAAAGCGGCGAGGAATTCCGTCTGGACATTCGGCGGAGCCGCTTGTGGGGCCGCCGACTCCCGCGCGATTACCAGCAGGAACTGTTGCTCGGGCAGCACCTGCGCGTAGCTCAGCGCGGTTCTGGTCACGTTCGAATACGCGCTCGGCAACAGAATGACAGGATCGGAGGACGCCCGCGCCGGCCGCGCCATCCTGCGTCGCCATTTGTACATTGGATCGCACTTGTCATATGCGACCTGACGCAGTTGCTCGAATCTAAGATTGCTCAGCGCCTGCAGGTATCGTCCAAATCGTTGCTTCAAGCGCCGGCCCGTTCCGGAGTGCGGATCTCTGACGGGAGTCCCCAACCGGATACGAACAGCGTCGGCAATCAGCGACCGGCGGCTGGTCACGATATCAGAATTCCCCCTGATTTTTTCCGCCAGCCGGATCGCTAGGCGTACATCCTGCACGTCGGGCTGCAGAAGCATCCCAATGACGTCCCACCAGTCGATGCCGAGATCATCGAAGACTCGGCCGCGACCCAGATCCATAAGTTCCCGCCAGGACCGAAAATCCTCGATCTCGCGCGCCAGTTCGAAAATGCTGAACACGGGACACGCGAATCGATCCGCCCAATCCTCGTACAGAGATTTCGGAGCTCGACCCAGGTCGACAACCAGGTCCCAGCGCGAATGTCTCCAGGGACCGGCGAAGTCGTCTTCGGGATGCAACAGGAGGATTGCCATGAACTGATGTGCAGAATACGCGGGAAAGAGTCAGCGCGCCACGAGACTCCAGTCAAGAGGCGTCCCGCTTTCGATGTCGCACGATGCTCGGGCGCCGAGAACCTCGTTCAAATGCCGCGGATGCAAGCCATTCGCCGGACGGATCGAGCGAACATTTTGTTGGGTGAACTTGTCCCCTTTCTTCACGTCGGCCACGACGAAGAGAGAGCGGCGGAATTTTCTGTTTCCAGTTTCACCACTCGCCGCTTGCAGACTCTCGGATCCTAGCGCCTTCTGCCCGGTTCGGACACCTTCAACCATCGCTCTGAATTCATCGGGCTCGAGAGAAAACGCGCTGTCAGGGCCTCCGTCTGAGCGCCGCAAACAAAAGTGCTTCTCGATCATGCAGGCTCCGACTGCGACCGCGGCGACGGGTACGACAATTCCCAACGTATGATCCGAGAGTCCGGCCGGACAATCGAATCGCCGAGCCAGTGTCGGGATCGAAAGCAGATTCGCGTCCTCGGCGGGTGCTGGATAGGCACTCGTGCATTTCAGCAATATGATCTCTTTCGCTCCGGCGTTCCGAACAGCCTGCACCGCCTCGTCGATCTCCTCTTCCGTCGCCATTCCCGTCGACATGATCAGAGGCTTTCCGGTGCGAGCCATTTTCTGGATGAGGGGAATATCCACCAGTTCGAATGACGCCACTTTATGCGCGGGCACGCCCATTTCCTCAAGGAAGTCCACCGCACTCGCATCGAAGGCGCTTGAAAAGCAATCCATGCCCAGTTGCTCGGCGACTTGTTTCAGCTTAGGCTGCCACTCCCACGGAGTGAATGCTTCCTGGTATAGATCGTGCAGGTAGCGGCCGTCCCAAAGCGTGCCCCCGTCGATCCGGAAGCAATCCTTCCGGCTTTTCATTGTGATTGTATCGGCCGTGTAGGTCTGGAGCTTGATGGCATCGGCACCTGCTTCCTTCGCAGCATGCACGATCTCGACGGCGCGCTCAAAGCTCTGGTTGTGGTTGGCTGAAAGCTCGGCCACGACATAGACGGGATGGCCGTTGCCGACACTTCTCTCACCGATCCGGATTGTTCGTTCCAATTTTTCCTTGGGCAGCATTCAATTGCGCACTTCTGGTGGGAGCATCACCACAGCTTCACCTTGAAGAACAACTTTGCCGTCCTGGTTCGTACACACCGTGTCCAAAGTGGCGATCGGCTTCCCATCTTTCATGGAAATAACCGTCACTCGGGTCGTAAGAGTATCGCCAATAAAGACCGGCGCCATGAACTTGAGAGTCTGATTGAGGTAAACCGTTCCCGGACCTGGAAGCGCATTTCCGATCACCGCCGAAATCTGGACAGCGGCAATCATCCCATGGGCGATTCGACGTCCGAAGCGCGTGCTTTGGGCAAACTCATCGTCCAGGTGCAGCGGGTTACGATCACCCAATAGTTCTGCGAATCCGCGCACGATTTCGTCCGAAACTCGGAACGAACGTTCTATAGTCTCCCCAATTCGCAAGAAGCAGCCCCTCTTACAGAATACCCTTGCCTCTCAACTTTTGTTCCATCTGGCCGCGGATCGCCTCCCACTCATCCTTCAGGATGGCAAGGCAGACAATGTCTTGCAGCGTACCGCTTTTCATGATGTGTTTCCGGAACACCCCTTCCTGAACAAAACCAAAGCGGCGGTGCATTTCGACCACGCCTCTGTTGAACGCCAGAACCTCGCAACAAAGCTTCTCGAGTCCCAGAGTCGAGAAGACATATTCGAGCACATGGAACTCGGCGAAACTCCCGACTCCCTTTCCTCGTACGTTGTCGCTCACGATGTAAAACGCCCAGTAGCATCGCCTGTGTTTCTGATCGATGTTGTACAAGTTGACGAGCCCTACATCTTCGCCGTCGCAAGCGATGATCCAGTACTTGCGGGTGCAGTCGGCGAGAGCCTTCTCGAACCAGGCAGCGTGTTCCTCCAGGCTGATCTGGTGGTCGGTGTACATATAATCGGAGACCCTGGGGAGGTTGCGCCACTCGCGAATCATCTCCCGATCCCGTTGTTCGAGATTCCTCAGCGAAATCACTTCGCCTCCAGGGACAGATGGGAATGGTCCATAAGGATGGAAACAACTCTGGACGATCCTAGTCCATCGACAAGCCCTTGAGCTTTACGCGAAAGGGTCTGTCTTTGCTGGTAGGAATTCATGACTTGACCAACCAATCCTGACATTTCGCGGTACGAGAATCCAACTCCTCCTTCGACGAGTGTGGCGGCGCCAGCCTCCTGCAACGCCTTCGCGGCAGCGAACTGGTTTTCCGCGACCGCCACCAACACCGCGGGCAGGCCGAGCAGGCAATATTCCCAACAAACCGTTCCGGCTGCGGATACGGCAAGATCTCCCCAAGCAAGCAGTTCGGGGATGTTCGTGACATCGGTCAGAAGATCGTATCGGTGCCGCCCCCCGCGCGTGCGTTCGCCGATCGAGGTCAGGTGCGGGTTACTTCCTCCTACCAGGACTTTCACATGCAGATCGGGCGCACCGACCATCTCGATGGCATCGATCACTCGCACAGTGACGTTGTCAGGGTCACTTCCGCCCATGGCGACAAGAAGCTTATGCGCCCGCCGATTTACTTGCCGATGATATCCGCGCCAATCGGAAAAGTCGCGCCGCAGCAGAGCGTATTTCGTTCCCAGCAGAAGTTTCGTATCAACAGCGCGATCCTCGTACAGGCTTTCGCGAGCGTGGATGTTTTGATTGAGAATAAAGTCGCTCGAATGCGTTCCCGGCCGCCCGTTGTCGTCAAGGAGAAGCACCTTCACGTCGGAGTACTTGAGAGCATCCAGGTAACCACAGTCGAAGTGGTAGCCGTCCACGACGACCCAGTCGGCCTGCTCTGCTCTCACCGCTTCCAGAGTTTTTTCAATATCGCCTGGGCTTCCTGGCGGGGTTGCACATGGGACTACGCCGATCCCCTCAGTTCGAAGCCGGTCAACAATGGACGACGTCGACTGACTCATTGCAAAGACAGCCCGCCCGCCGCGGTCCTGCCATGCCTGTGCCAAAGCCAAACAGCGCATGACGTGCCCGGTGCCAATGGCGACAGAAGCATCGGCACGAATCAAAAGAACACCGCGGGTCATTGATCTCGCCGAAAGGTCCCTCCGCCAGGATCCGCCTCTGCCCACGATGGCAGAAACACCCACAAGATCATTCAGGACCTTCCTTTCTTGCGGAGCAAAAACATTGAGTCGACGTTTTCACTATCGAGGTAAGGAACTTTTCGTTCGGCAATGAGCTCTAAGTCCGCACTGTTCTCCAGATACAACTGACTATAGTCAGCCTTCCAGAGTAGATTGTCGTTGCCACGGTATGGCACCTCGCGGATGGAGGGCGAATAGTATTCAAAACCCCATATCCACTGCTTCGAGCAGCGGTGGATCTCCTTCATCACGCCCGCGAGATCTTGCGGGTTGATGTGAATCAAGAGACCTGACGTGAAGACGCATTCGAAACTCTCATCTGCAAATGGAATCTGTAAGGCCGATCCTTGTCTCACAACTGCCCAGGGCACTCTCGCTTGTGCCGCTTGAGCGATCGCTTCATTGATCTCGATTCCAGTCAGGTTTTCGAAACCCATCTCGTGCAGGAGAATCAACTGATTCCCGAGGTTGCAACCGACTTCCAAAATAGTAGTCGATTTCGGGAGTTTGGACAGAAAGGATTGGTTCAGCGCACTTCGACGGATCCCGTACTTTGCCTCATAAGACCGGTCCAGATCGTGTGCGTCGAGTCGGTTGCGTTCGCTGTACTCTTTGCCAAACTGTCCCCGCCACGTATCTTCCTGCTTTGTCCTGACAACGTTCGACTGATTCATTACGTCAACCCTATCGGAGTCCGGCGCGCAAGAAAACTACCGCACCCTGAACACCGGCTGGATCATCTTGCCTTCCAGAAATCTTTCCGGACTGGGATCCGCCAGCCACCTTCCCAAGGTCTTTGCAACTTCCGCATACACTTGCAACGTCTGTTCGATCGCCACCGTGTCGTGCGCGGCCGTCATGTTATGCGTGGCGAGCATCAGCACGCCGCGTTTAACACATTCCTGCGCAAACAGACTGCGCACCAGGAGGCTGTCCTTCCCATTGGCGTCCAGGAATTTGACCAGCGACCAGAATGGATACCCAATGCACTTGATCCGTTCCTGCAAGCCGGCAAACTGGGCCAGCGTATTCAATCCATCCTGCAAGATGCGGCCGTTCGCGGCCATCCGCGTGAGCGCGTCCGTGGTTTCGAGAACATCAAGCACCTTCATGGCAGCGGCCATCGAAGCCACCTCGCCGCCAAAAGTAAAGCTGAAGAAGACCTCTTCGAAGATCTTCATCACGTCGGCTCGGCCAACCACGCACGAGATTGGGAAGCCGTTGCCCATCGCCTTTCCGAAACACGCCATGTCAGGAGTCACGCCGAACTTCTTCTGCGCGCCTCCCAAGCCGAAATGGAAGCCGCTGCAGATCTCATCAAAGATCAGCAACGCTCCGTGTTCATGCGCAATTTCTTTCACCGTCTGGAGGTACCCCGCGATCGGAGGCCAGAAGTTCACGGGCTCCATGATGACCGCCGCGAACTCCCCTTTGTGCTCATCGAGCACCTTCCGCAACGAGTCCGGGTCGTTGTAGACGAACGGATGTGTCATCTCGCACACCGCGCCGGGAACGCCCGCGTTTCTCGTCGTGCTCCCGATGTACCAATCCTGCCAGCCGTGATAACCGCAACAGGCGATTCGTTGCCGCCGTGTCAGGGCTCTTGCCGCGCGCACCGCACCTGAGGTTACATCGGAGCCGTTTTTGCCGAATCGCACCATCTGTGCGCACGGAATCAATCGAGTGAGCCGCTCAGCGAGTTCCACTTCGATCGGATGCGGCATCGAAAAGCTGTGCCCGTGCGCAAGCTGCCGGGCCGCCGCAGCATTCACCTCTTCGTGACCGTAGCCGAGAATATTCGGGAGCAGCCCCTGGATGTAATCGATGTACTCACTGCCATCCACATCCCACACGCGGCAACCCTTGCCCCGCGAAAGGAACACCGGAGCAACACCTGAAACGTGCTGATTGTGACCTTTGCTGAATGTCTGCGCCGAGCCGGGAATGACTTTGCGCGAGCGTTCCAGCCAGGCTTGCGACTGATCAATCGGCCTCTTCGGCGCGGCGCCGCCCGCCGCCTCGGCGTAAAGACTCTTGTAGTAGCCGCGATTGGAGACAATGGACGAATTCAGTTCCCCGAGTTGCGGGTTCTCCTGTAGCACCCGCAGCACGTCCTGCATCCCGAAACTTCTGTTTCCTCCGAATGCGTGATACACCGCGCGCACAAACTCCAGGTCTTCCTTCTCGTCGACCGTCCACCGGTGGCGCAGATGAGCTACGCCCGCTTCATTCTCAATGTTCGCGGTGCGGAACTTTTTCGATCGCAAATACGGAGTCACATGCTCGCGCTCTGACGCCTTGCGCGCTTCCCGCCACCCCTGCTCGAGCGCGCCAAGCGAGAAGACTTCCGTGTCGAGTCCGTCTGGAAAGCTGCGGACCATGGCATTCGACGCGTAGTCGACGTCGCCCCGCTCAAAACGGCGGATCACCCGATCGATGATCTCCGGATCGATGAGCGGGCAATCGGCGGTAATCCGCACGATGGCGGTTGCTTGTTCAGCGCGGGCAGCCTGATAAAAGCGATCCAGCACGTCTTCTTCACTGCCGCGATAGCAGGCAACTTGGCATTGCTGGCACAGCTTCTCGATGGCGTCGTCGGCCGGGCTCGTCGACGTCGCGACCACCACCTGATCGACCAGCGTCGAGCGGCTCACCCGCTCAATCACATGCCACAACATCGGCTGGCCGTCGATATCGGCCAGACTCTTTCCCGGAAGCCGGCTCGATCCCATGCGGGCCTGAATGATTGCGACCGTCTTCCCGGAATTTTTCGCTTGTTCCCAGCTTAGATGTTGCGGCTTCCCATCTTCCGACGATTGTTTCGCCGCCTCAACCAGCTTCACGACCGCCTGTCCTTCTTCCAGATCGGTCACTGACGAACCGTCGCATAGCGAATCGAGAAAGTGGCGAATCTCGGCAACATACGTGTCGTTGGGTTCAAAAGCGTAAGGAATGGCCCGCCACCGCTTCTCTCTCGCCGAATACCACTGCACAGCATGGGAGGAATAATCCCAGAGCGCCGTGCCTCCTTCTCCAACCACTTTGCAGGTGCGGGTGTAAGTTCTCTGCACGAAATCCAGATGAAGTTCCGCGCGCCTCCGGTCTGCAAATCGCAAGTGGATCCAGGCGGAATCTTCCACGTCCACATCTAGATTGCTGATGCGTTCGGCGCGGCACGTCAACTCCGTTGGATACCCGAGAATCCAGCAGATGTAATCGAGTTCGTGGGAACCATCGAGCAGAATGCCGCCACCCATCTCGCGAATTGCGCTGTAGCTTTCGCGGTAGTTCTGCCACGGGCGCCAGTCCGGCAAGTATTGTCCGACTTCTGCGCTCAACCACAACACTCGTCCAATTTTTCCTGAATCGACCAGGTTCTTTAGGATTTTCAACCCGGGATGGAAGCGCAGGTTGTACCCGACCTGCACTCGGCGGTCGCGATGGCGCGCTTCCCGGATAAGCTCCTGGATTCCGTTGCTCTGGTGCGAGAGCGGTTTCTCGATAAACACGTGAGCGCCAGCCCTCACCGCGGCCAGGGCCTGCTCAACATGGAATACCGGAGGAGTGCAGATCAGGACAACATCGGGTTTCTGCTTCCCCAGCGCTTCAAAGTAATCGTTGAACCCCTGGCCATCGGTTTCTGCCCGGCACTCCCGCAGTCGATCAGTGTCCGGATCGCAGTATGCAATCTTCTCTACACCGAGGGCGCGAAGATTGTTCGAGTGGCGTTTTCCAATTGACCCGCATCCGACTACCAGCACACAATGCCAGGCGTAACCGGGAGTTTTAGTCATCGCGTTGCTTCGTATCTCGTTGCGAACCGTTCCCAATTTTTGAGACCTAACCTCTCATGTAGTTCGCCATAACTTTGTGCACCGCGTGGATCACGTCATCGGCATCCTCGTTCGTCATGCCGTGGAACATGGGCAGACTGATGAGCGATTCATAGGCCGCTTCGGCCACAGGAAACTCTCTGCCTCGGTAGCCGTAACGATCGCGATAATACGGATGCTGATGCACAGGAATGTAATGCACGTTCACTCCGAGATTCTCTGCCCGTAGCGCACGAAAGATCTCGCTGCGATCCGCAGAAAGTAGTTCGCGCTTGATCCTGATCGGATAAAGATGCCACGCCGGATTCACATCCGCCCGAACCTCGGGCACTATTACTGCCGGCAATTCTCCCAGAGCTTTTGTGTAGCGAGCCGCGATTTCGCGCCGCCGTGCCAAATTCGCCTCCAGCCGGCCAAGCTGGCTCAAGCCGAGCGCGCAGGCGATGTCAGTCAAGCGGTAATTGAAGCCTAACAACGCCATTTCATAGAACCATTGTCCACTCTGCTGCCGCTGACGAGCCTCACTGCTGATACCGTGATTCCGAAAGCGGCGCAGCGTCTCCGCCAACCTCGCGTCCTCTGTGGTGACCATGCCGCCTTCACCGGTCGTCAGGTGCTTCACCGGATGAAAGCTGAAGATGGTCAGGTCGGCGAGGTTCCCCACGCGTCTGCCTTTGTATTCGGCCCCTAATGCATGGCACGCATCCTCGATGAAGACTAACCCGTGTTGCTGCGCGCTTGCGCGCAAGGCGTCGAGATCAGCGGGATGGCCGGCGTAGTCGACAGCGATAACGGCTTTCGTTTGCGTCGTGATTTTCTCGGAAACACGATCGGGATCAAGGTTCAGCGTGTCCGCGCTCACGTCCGCAAATACCGGAGCCGCTCCCTGGTACACAATGCAATTCGCGGTAGCGCAGAAAGTGAGTGGCGTTGTGATAGCCTCGTCCCCCGTCGCCAGACCCGCCGCAAACGCCGCCCCGTGTAATGCCGCAGTACCCGAACTGAAACTCACGGCGTGCTTAGCGCCGGCCCAGTCTGCAAATCGCTCCTCGAATTCGGCGACCTTCGGCCCGGTGGTCAACCAGTCCGAACGCAGCACTTCGACCACTGCCTCAACGTCCTGCTCCTCCAGGCTCTGCCGTCCGTACGGCAGCAGCGTCTCGCGCACCGGCTTTCCGCCATGGATTGCCAATGTCTCCAATTTTGTGGGAGTGACGCTCATAACCTAGACCGAGGTTGTCACGGCTTCGTTGGCTTGGGGTTCGGGCCCGACGAGTTGCTCCAGTTCATGCCGCGTCAACCAGCGCTCGTTCGAGTCGCTCGAGTAGCGAAATCCTTCCGGCAGTGGCTTAGCGTGAACCCAGTTCTCCGATTTCCACCACGAATGCGCCGGTTGGATGACAAACATCTCCTCGGTCTCAAGGGTGTTTCTTGATTCATCCTCGGAAACCAGCACCTCATGGAGCTTCTCGCCCGGACGAATCCCGATGTACTCCACCGTGCAGCCCGGGGCAATGGTCTCCGCCAGGTCGGCGAGCCGCATGCTCGGGATTTTGGGCACGAAGATTTCTCCGCCGTGCATCTGCTCCAGGCAATGAATCACAAATTTCACGCCCTGCTCGAGCGTCAGCCAGAAGCGGGTCATGCGCGGATCGGTGATGGTGATGCGACCGCGCCGCCGCTGCTCCAGAAGAATGGGAATCACGCTGCCGCGGCTCCCGACCACATTCCCGTAACGCGCGCAGCTGAAGCGCGTGTTCTGGGCGCCCGCGTAAGCATTTGCCTGTACAAACATTTTCTCGGCACACAATTTTGTAGCGCCGTACAGGTTGATGGGATTCACCGCCTTGTCGGTGCTGAGCGCCAGAATCCTCGCCACGCCCTGATCGATCGCGGCGTCGATCACGTTGCGGCCGCCCATAATATTGGTCTGGATCGCCTCAAACGGGTTGTACTCGCAGGCCGGCACCTGCTTGAGGGCGGCTGCATGGATCACAAGCGTCACCCCGGCAAACGCTCTCTTCAAGCGGTCGACATCGCGCACGTCTCCGAGGAAGTAACGCAGGCTCGGATGATCAAACCCGGCGGACTTCATCTCGTGCTGTTTCAATTCGTCCCGGCTCAGGATCGCCAACCGGTGCGGGCGATAGTCCCGCAGCATGATCTCCACAAACTTCTTGCCGAACGATCCCGTACCGCCCGTGACCAGTACTGATTCCTGTGACCAGTTCAACATCCCTGTCCTCGTTGAGCGCGCAATTCGCCCGGCCTCCGACCGGAACCCAACTTGATACGGGTTCGTCGCAGCACCCTACCCTCAAAGTCCCACGCTCCGAGAGCAAGGTCGCTTCTAAATTTCGGAAGATCCGTGCGCCGCTAGTATAGCGGAGCTTCCGCGTAAGCGTTTCCAGTGGGAAACGAAACGGTAAGCAGAGATTTTTTGGCAATAGGGTGCATTTCTGATGCTAGAATCAGGTGCAAATTCCTCAGAACAGGACGCTTCGCGCCATCGGCAGCCACGGGGCTTCCAGGTTTTGCGTTCCTGCGTCATTGTGCATGGTCTCAAAGGAGTAGGAATGGGATCTGGTCCCCTCGTTCCACAAAACAGCGGGTTTCAAATTCAGCCGGCGGAACCGGCCGAGCTGATCAAACCCATGGGTTCCGGGCTGTATGCCGTACTTCCTTCCCAAGACTCCACGCTTCGCGAATATTTGCGGGTTCTGATCAAGCGGAAATGGACGGTCATCACCTGCCTGGTTGGAATTTTCATGGTGGTCGCCATCGCAAGCCTGCGCCAGACTCCGGTCTACGAGGCGATTGGCCGAATCGCCGTCAACAAAGCCGACTCGAACCTGATCACCTTCAAGGATTCCATGCCGGTGATGGATTACTACGATCCTACCGACCTGGATACGGAAGTCCGCATTCTGCAAAGCGATCTGCTGGCTTTGCAGGTCATCCGGCAGCTCAATCTCGATAAACGGACCAACCAGAAGCTGCCCAACCTGGTGGCGGACCCGATGCAGGCCGACTCCGCCCATACGACCACGCTCCTGGGAAACTTCAAGGGTAATCTCAAGGTGTCGCTGATTCCGAACACGCGCATCATCGAGATTCACTATCGAAGCACCGATGCGTCCCTCGCTGCCAACGCAGTCAACACGCTGGCCTCGACCTACGTTGAGCAGAATTTCAAGACCAAGTTCGAGTCGACGATGCAGGCCTCGGACTGGCTCTCCAAGCAACTCGTCGACCTGCAGATGAAGGTGGAGACCTCCCAGGAAAAACTGGTTCGCTACCAGAAAGAGCACGAGATTCTGGGTATCGATGAAAAGCAGAACATTATTACCGCCAAGCTTGATGAACTGAACAAGGAGATGACGTCGGCGGAGTCGGACCGCATGCAGAAAGAAGCGATCTATCGCTTGACGCAATCGAGCGACCCCAATGCCGTGGCCTCCGCTGTGAGTGCCGACGTGACGCCCGGACAGGTCGGGAGCCTGCTCGACAGATTGCACGGCCAGCAAGCCGACCTGAAGATCCAGATTGCGGAACTCAGCACGCAGCTCGGTCCTTCGTATCCGAAAGTCGCTCAGCTGAACAATCAGCTTAAAGAGATCGACAAGCAGATTCAGAGCGAAACTCAAAAAGCGATTGAGAAGCTGCGTGGTCAGTACATGGCGGCCCAGCAGCGCGAAAATATGCTCCGCGATGCGCTGGAGAAACAGAAGCAGGAAGCCAACAAGCTCAACGAGAGCGCTATCGAATACAGCCTGCTGAAGCGCGACGTAGAAACGAACCGCACCCTCTACGAGGGACTACTCCAAAAAATGAAAGAAGCCGGCGTCACTGCCGGACTACGCTCCAACAACTTCCGCATCGTGGATGCCGCCCGTGTTCCCAACAGTCCGGTCGAGCCCAACATCCCGCGCAACCTGGCATTTGCCCTCGTGCTCGGGCTCACCTCCGGCATCGCGCTCGCCTTCCTGCTCGAAAACATGGACAACACGGTCCGCACGACCGAGCAGGCGCAGATCATCTCCGCCCTGCCAGCCCTCGGAATGATTCCGCTTGGGTCGAAATCCTCCAACAACGGATCGCGCCCGAAACGTCCGGAACTCACCTCATCGCGCGAGGCGGTAGAGTTGGTCACCCAGGCGCGTCCGCAGTCACAAATGGCTGAGTCTTACCGCGCGTTACGCACCTCGCTTTTGCTCTCGAACCTGGGCGCGCCGCCCAAAGTCATCATGGTGACCAGCGCGCGGCCGCAGGAGGGTAAAACCACCACCAGCATCAATTCCGCGATCGTGCTCGCTCAAAAGGGAGTCCGAGTCCTGCTGATCGACGCCGACCTGCGCCGTCCGAGTGTCCACAAGACTCTGGGCATGGGTCCTCGCAGCGGCCTGAGCAATGTTCTTACCGGGAGCGCAACTTTAGAACAGGCCATCACGCCGTCTCCCATCCTGCCGAACCTGTTCGTGTTGTCTGCGGGCACCCCGCCCCCGAATCCTGCCGAACTTCTGGCGTCGTCCAACATGAAAGACGTTCTCACAGAGTTGCGCGGACAGTACGATCACATCGTGCTCGACACGCCGCCCACGCTCTCCGTGACCGACGCCGTCGTGCTATCTCCGCGCGTGGACGCGATTATTCTCGTGATTCGCTCGGGACAGACCACAAAGCAGGCCTTGCGCCGCGCTCGCGACATCTTGATGCAGGTGAACGCGCATGTCACCGGCGTCCTCCTGAACGCGGTCGACCTGAGTTCGCCCGACTATTACTACTATTACGAGTACCAGGGCAAATATAGCCAGTACTATCACGACGAATCCTCGGAGCCGGATGACGACCGGCCCGAGCGATCGAAGGTGGCGTCTGGAAATGCTTAGCCGGCGCGGTCCGGGATTCTAAACCCGGGCTTACCGGCCTGAACTTCATCGATGGTTATTCCGCTCGCAGGCCGGAAGCGTCCTCTATTCCTCACCGGAACGTTCCTGCTTGTTGTTGTCTACGTCGCCCTTGTTTCCAAGGAGTTCGCCGCCAGCTATTTTGCGGCGCGTCCCACACTGCCTAATCTGCAACGAGCTGTCTGGCTCTCCCCCGGTGACGCACATTATCGCCACCGGCTGGGCCGCTACTTCGCTTTCGTCGCCGCCAATCCGCAGACGGCGGTCGAGAACTATCTGATCGCGGCCCGGTTGAATCCGCATGAGGCTCGCTTCTGGTTCGATCTCGCTTCAGCTCAACGGGTGGTGGGCAATTCTGATGGCCAGCGTGTGGCAATTGAGCGAGCCGTCGAAGCGGAGCCGACCGCTCCTGACGTCGCATGGGAGGCCGCCAATTTCTTCCTCGTCACTGGCGACAACGAACGCGCCTTCCATGAATTTCGCGCGGTCGTCGACAATGAGCCGAATCTGAGCGATGCCGCCTATCAGACCGTCTGGCGCGTCTCGCCCGACGTCGATGTGCTGCTGCGCGAGGTCGTGCCTCCGCGAACCAGTTCTCTGCTTTCCTTCCTCAACTTTCTGACGACCAAGAAGGATACAGACGGCACAATCAAGGTCTGGAATCGAATCATGGACCTGCACGAATCCTTCGAGCCCCGATTCCTCTTCGACTACGTTCGGTTTCTTGTGCTCAACCATCGCCCCGACGCTGCGAGCGCCGCGTGGGAAGAAGCCTCTGGCCCGCTTAATCTTTCCTCCTACCTGCCGAGCGCCGACAACCTGATCGTCAATGGCGACTTCAATTTCGACATCCTTAACGGTGGCTTCGATTGGGTCTATGTCGCCCGCAACGGGGTTCATTTGCAGCTCGACCCGAGCGACTACCGCCAGGGGAATCGCTCCCTTTCCATCAACTTTGAGGGACCCGGCATTGCCGATGCCGGTATTGGGCAAATCATCGCCGTCCATAGTCTAACCACGTACGAATTCACCGCGTATTACAAATCAGCGGAGTTTCAGGGCGCGGGGGGTCCGCAGTTGGTGTTGCGCGACGCCTACACCGGAGCCCTTCTGTTCGCCAGCGATCCGCTGACCGACGCAGACTTCTGGAAACCCGTGCACGCAACATTTTCGACTCCGCCGAGCACGAACCTGCTCTCGTTGAACGTCGAGCGGTTTCCGTCGGGTAGCCCGATCCGTGGGAAGCTCTGGCTCGATAACTTTTCACTGTCTCCTGTGGCCCGCGATTCGAACGACGGTCCGAAGGATCACTTGTGAGTACTGCGTTAGCAGTCAAATCTGAATCCGGCCCGTCAGCGCACGTCGCTCGCATGCGTCTCTCGAGCATGAGCCTGTTCACGGCTGCTTTTATGATCCTCTTGCTCGCGCCGCTCGCCTTTGGCGCGGTCGAACCTTGGGCTATTTTTGCATTGGAATCAAGCTCAGCCGTACTTCTAGCGGCTTGGCTCCTGCGGCAATACCGTGGCGCCGAATTGAGGCTCGCCCCCAATCCGATCTACCTCCCGATGCTCGCCTTTCTGGCATTGGTTCTCCTCCAATGCCTGACGGGCATTACGGCCTATCGCGCTGCCACGTACTCTCAGTTTCTGCTGTACCTCAGTTATGTGGCGGTGGCGGTGGTCGCGACTCAGACGCTGCGCCGCTCGTCCCAGCTTCGTTCGCTGGCGCCCGTGCTCTGTATCTACGGGGCCGCGCTGGCGTTTTTCGCCCTGCTGCAGGGAATCGCGCCCAACGGCAAGCTGTACTGGATCTGGTCCACCCATGGTGGCGCCATTTATGGCCCGTACGTCAACCACAACCACTATGCCGGCTTGATGGAAATGCTCACTCCTTTCCCGATTGTGCTTGCAGCCAGTCGCTTAACGCATGGCAACCGGAAGATCGCGGCCGCGGCAATCGGCGCCCTGATGGCAGGTACGATCTTCCTCTCTGAGTCTCGTGGCGGCATGATCGCTTTCGGAGTGCAGATGGCAGCACTGGTGATTCTGCTTCGGCCCAAGCAGCAGAATTGGCGACAGCCCGCAGTCTTCGCGATCTTCCTCGGCGTGATGATCGGGCTGCTGGTCTGGCTGGGCGGCACTGAACTCACCCACCGCCTGGAAAGCATTCATTCCGAAGCACAGCAGGAAATCAGCGGAGGCGTGCGCCTCACTATCATTCGCGACAGCTTCCGGATGTGGCTGGTCCATCCGTTTTTCGGATGGGGGCTGGGGACCTTCTCGACCGTCTATCCTCAGTTCCGCAGTTTCTATACGACATTTTTTGTGAACCAGGCCCACAACGACTACATTCAGTTGTTGGTGGAGGTCGGAGTTGCCGGAGTCCTGATCGGGATATGGTTTCTTGTGACGACCTTCCGAACCGGGTTCTCGAAACTGGCAAACTGGACCGAGAACGCGAGCGGCACCCTGACTGCGGCTGCTCTTTTAGGAGTGATCGGAATTCTGGTACACAGCTTTCTTGACTTCAATCTTCAGATTCCTGCCAATGCCGCCATGTTCTATGTCTTATGCGCGATCGCAGCTTCCAGACCGGTTGAAGAATCGCATCGCGTGCGCCGGCGTTCTCATCGACACTCGCTCATTCTGGAACCGACTCCGGATGCGCCCGCATCGTAAGGCCCTCAGGGCCCCTGCGGGGGCTAGGTCGCTAATCCGCTGTTGCCCTTACGTTTGGGGATCCGACCAATCTTTGGACAAGGTGCACCGCGCTGACCGCATCTTTCGCGAAGCCATCCGACCGGATCTCTTCCGCCCACTGCCGTGTCACGGGCGCACCGCCAATGATGACTTTGATCTGGGGACGCAGTCCTTGCTCGTCAAAGAACTCGACCACCCTCTTTTGCCCCTTCATGGTCGTCGTCAATAGCGCCGATACGCCGACTACATTCGCGCCCACATCCCTTGCCACCGCGGCAAATTTCTCTGCCGCAACGTCGACTCCCAAGTCGAGTACGCAGAATCCATTCGCGCTGAGCAGAGTCCCTACCAGCGTTTTGCCGATCTCGTGGATGTCTCCTTTCGCGGTGCCCAACACCACGGTCCCGGCCAGCGGACGGCTGCCGCCCATCCGCTGCAGTTCCGGTTCGAGCACCCCCATGGCGGCTTTCATCGCCTCAGCCGAGGCCACCATATCGGGCAGAAACATCCGCCGTTGCGCGAACTGTTCACCCACATAGCTCATACCCGGAACGTATCCGTCATGGATCGCAACCAGCGGCTCGACTCCTTGCTGAATCCCTGTTTCGGCCAGGTTCCGCGCCGTTTCCGGCGCTCCGTCGATCACACTCTGGCGCATGGCTTGGAGAATCTCCGATTCCGGCATTTGTCACCTCGCCCGCCCATTCTCGCTTTTGCTTTGAATCACATGCTGTGATGTCGGTCACCTCCTGGAACTTGGTCACCGCCCCGGAACTGCCTGATTCTTACCGTGATTCCGGGCAGGATTCGGGCTTTTATGCTGCTGTGTTCCGTGATATAACGCCTCTAAGCTGCTCATCAGGCTCTGGGTTATGAACTTGCATAGTGCTGGCTACACAAGGCTTTTGAGCCAGAGCAGAGGAGGGTTCGTGTCCGACGCACGTACCGGGAAAAGGTTTCCGCTCGAATTGCCGATCAAGATTCATAAGGCTGATACCGCCGGCGAAGCCAGCGGCGTCACCGGCAATCTGAGCGCAGCAGGAGTCTATATCCGCGCCGACGCTTCTCTGGAGGTCGGCTCGCCCGTGGAATTTGAAATTACGCTGCCGCCCGACGTCACCGGCGGTAAAGAAGATGTTGTCATCCAGTGCCGTGGCCGCGTCGTGCGGACCGATGAGCCGGCTACCGGCACTACCCCTGGAGATAACCGGGGCGTCGCTTGTGTGATTGATTCGTACGAGTTCGTTCGCAACACCTAACTCGGAGCGCTATCCATGTTGAAGCTCATTCTGGCCGACAATCAGGCGATTTTCCGGGCCGGCATCGCCAAAGTACTGGCCGTAGAAGACGAAATGCGCATCGTCGCTCAGGCGCAAACCACTGAGCAGATGTTCATGGCGCTCGATAAGTTCCGCGCCGCCGTCCTCGTCATAGCCGGCGGGTTCCATTCCGACTTCAATGCCATTTTGTCCGCCGCCAATCGCAATAAGACCCGAGTGGTCGTCCTCGCCGATACCGGGGAGAGCGCGCAGCGCTACATGGCGACTGGGGCTCATGGTGTCGTCTATCGCAACGTAACCAGTTCCGCTCTGGTCGATTGCGTCCGCAAGGTCGCTCGCGGCGAAACCTGGGTGCAGGACATGGCTGTTCCTAGCGAGTTGACCGAGAACGATATGGTCGGATTGCGGGTACGGGACCGTCTGACCGCGAAGGAGCTCCGCATCGTCGCTCTTATCGTTCAGGGATACAAAAATAAGGAAATCGCGACCCAATTGGGAACGACCGAGCAGGTAATCAAAAATTACCTGCGGAACGTCTACGACAAAATTGGCGTATCCGACCGGCTTGAACTGGCGCTTTTCACCATTCACCATCGCATCTTGAATGAGGCTGCCGCCGCAACTGCGGCCGCTGCGGTTCCCCAACCCCCGCAGGGTGCGGGAATCACCAACTGAAAACGATTGAGTTCAAAATTCAAAAGGCCGCGAAGCGCGGCCTTTTTTCTTTTCCCGCGAGTCAAATTGTGTGAAGTGCGGGACCGTATCAGCCACATCATGGGCTGCAGCTCTTCACCGGCGCAGCATGCAGCACGATGGAAGCAGATGCTCCTTTGCAGAACCCTTGCGCGTTGCATCTCGGATCAAGCGCCGTCTTCCCTTGCTTGGCTAACACGAAGGTATTGTTCACTCCATAAGCGCAAAATTGTTGGCCATTCGCCAGGGTAATACTGAAGTTCTGGCCGGTAAGAGAAACCAATTGTGCGGCAATCGATACACAGTTTTCCGTTAGATTCGACTTCGCGCACTGCGAAAGCGGCAGGCCATTTCCACCACGAAAAAGCAGGGTGCACGGAGTGCCCGTGCTCTCCCCGCAGCCCGGCCCAGTCGTGATTTGAGGGAAACCGCTGTCCTGGGTGCTCACACTGCTCGCCTTCACAAACATGACTACGTTGCTGAATGTGATCGGCTCCTGCGTGACTCCGGCCGTATCGAGAACCACTTTGTAGCTTGAAACTACGTCCCCGTTCTCGATGGCCGAGCCCAGATAAGTCAGTGTGCCGATCTTGATCGAGTGGGTCTGCGCCCCCAAACGTGAGACAGACCACGAAGCAACCAGCAGTAAACAACTCAATCGCGCAATGCTTATGGAACGACTAAACATTCACGGAACTCTTTCTGCTTGTGATTGTGACTTCCGGAGTAATTCCGGCCACCTGCACCCGCCACCATACCAGCCACGGAGCGCAAAGTGCATGGCCCGTTCGAGCGACTTCTAGCGCGCCCGCCCGCCCACGCGTCGCGTGATCTCGATCGGCGCCGTATCGTCGTCCTCGAATACCGGGTGTCGCTCATCCGACGGAGAGTGCTCGATTTTCTCCAGCAACCGGACGCAGCGGTTCCATCGCAGCACTGCGTCATCGTTCTGCGGGGGATGAATCTTCTCTGCTTCCTCGAAGCACCGCATCGCTTCGTGAAACGATCCCACCAATATTTGCGCTGTCTGCCCCGTCCGCATCTGCGCCTTCGCCCTGCGTTCCAGCAGCAGGCCGCGGTAGTACGTCCGCTCATAGGGATCGTTTAAGCTAGCGAAGATCTTCTCCGCCTCCGCGAAGCGGTCGGTCGGTCGCCCTTCGAATTGGTCGGTCAACGTCAGTCCAAGCAGACGAAGTGCAAGCTGATTTTCAGGATCGGCTGCCAGGATGTCGTGACAAATCGATTCGGCCTCCTCCGGTTCGTGAAGATAGCGATACAACTCAACTTTCGAGAATGCCTCTGGGATTCCGTCTTTCGATATTGTCTTGAGCGTCATTTCCATGTCGACCTCCGGGAAGGCGAAGTCCCTCGCATCGTGCGTGCAGCGGATGTTGAGGCGACTTCAGTCGGTCTAGATTCTCCACAGCAGGTAAGCGGCGAGCACCGTGCCAACCAGCGCCCCGCCATAGCAGAACGTAAAAATCACTTCGTTCAGGTGTTTGACCTGCAATCCGTCGAAAAGCGTGAAGCGAAAGCGATGCGCCCAGTGAAATAAGGGTAGTGCGCAGAGCACGAACAGATAGAGCTTGGTGATTGGGGATCGCGCCAATGCCAAAAGATAGTCATAGCTCGGCTGCGTCAGCCAGCCTAGCGGAAATGCCAACCCGAACAGGAAAAGGTGGATTGGAATCAGAACGGCAGCCACGACTCCGCCTGCGCTGAACAATAGCCAGAAACCTGCTTCGTTGGACGGTTTTTGAGCCGCGTATTGCATCACGGTCTCCTCAAGAGCAACCAGCCCACAAAAACTGATACGATCAGCCAGAGCGCATAGTTCGGCGCCGCCACCAGAAATTCCGGCACGCGCTTGCCACCCACCCGGACCGGCATCGCCCGCGGCGCCAGGTTGAACCAGGTGATGGTGTGGAATAGCAGAAAACAGAATGCAACCGCGTTGAGCGCGATCATCAGCGGAGATTGTAGGCGCTGCGCGAAGCGCGCATATGCTTCAGCCCCGTACAGCAGCGCGCGTAATTGAAAGAGTGTCAGGATGACGAACCAGGCAACGGATAAACTGCTCAACTCCCTGAGGATGAACTTCAGGTAGTGCCACTCGCCGAGCCACCACCAGGTCGACACGCGTTTGCGAAACCATCTCGGATGAAATTCGACTGGCGCCGCTTGCGAGCTCATGCCGCCTCCTTTCGCCGTTCTTCACGGTGGTCTTCGTGTCCTCGCGGTAGCACGAACGACTTCACCCACTCGATCGCGGCTTTCAACTTGTACTGCTGGATCGCGCCGGCCGGATCGACATGCTTCGGGCAAACCCGCGTGCACTCGCCTACAAACGTGCATCCCCAAATGCCGTCCGGATGAGCCAGCGCGCCCAGTCTTTGTTCTGAGCCCTGGTCGCGGTTGTCGAGGTTATATCGCTGCGCGAGCGCAAGCGCCGCCGGTCCGACGAACTCCTGATCCAGCCCAACCACCGGGCACGCCGCGTAGCACAGCGTGCAGTTGATGCACATGCTGAATTGCTTGTAGAGATCCATTTGCTCCGGAGTCTGCAGAAACTCTCCGGCCGCGAGGGGAACCTCATCGTGGCGGATCAGCCACGGCTTCACTTTCTGCAGCTTCACGAGAAAATCGCTAAGGGCGGTGACCAGATCGCGCACCACCGGAAAATAGCGGAGCGGCTCAACCCTTATCTTGGCGTCTCGTCCATAGGACGACAAGAAGGTCGCGCAGGTGAGTTTGGGTTCGCCATTGACCATCATCCCGCAGCTTCCGCAGATGCCCATGCGGCAGGACCACCGGTAGGTCAACGTGCCATCAACCTTGTCCTTGATGTAATTCAGCGCGTCCAGCACCACCCATTCCTTGCGAAACGGGACTTCGAAATTCTCGAAGCGTGGGACCTGATCCCGGTCCGGTTCGTAACGCGCAATTTCGAGAACGATTTTGTCGGTCATCAACTCACCCGCTTCAGTTGCTCCGGCGCCGCCGCTGCCTGCGATGCCTCTCCATATACGCGCTCGCCCGGAGGCCAGCGCGTGATCTTGACCGGCAGGTACTCCACCTGCAACGAATTGTCCGCCGCCCGCCGCACCAGAGAATGCGCCAAGAAGTTCCGGTCATCGCGCGCCGGGAAGTCTGTTCGCTGGTGCGCGCCACGCGACTCGGTCCGATGCAGGGCGCTTTCCACGATCGATTCTGCAACGTCGAGCATGAAACCAAGCTCCATCGCCGAAATCAGTTCCGTGTTGAAAGTATGGCCCCGGTCATCGAGACCGACGTTTTGGAATCGCTCCTGCAATTCGCGCAACTTCTCGCCCGCCTGCTTGAGCGACGATTCCTGCCGGTAGATCCCGGCTCCGCTTTCCACCGCCTTCTGCATTTCCTCGCGCAGAGTCGCGATCCGCTCGTTGCCGCCACTCTTGTTCAGGTATCGCCGCTCCAGTCTCAACTGCTCATCGGCCGCCTGCGCCAACACATGGCCATTGGGCTGACCTTGCCCGGCGGCAAATTCAGCCGCAGCGCGTCCGGCGCGAGCGCCGAACACAAGGCACTCCGGCAAGGAATTGGAGCCAAGTCGGTTCGCACCATTGATGCTGACGCAAGCCACTTCGCCCGCCGCATACAGTCCGGCCAGCGGGGTCCCTCCGTGAATGTCGGTACTTACGCCGCCCATCATGTAATGCACAACTGGGCGCACTGGAATCAATTCCCGCACTGGATCCAGGTTCTGGTACTTCATGCATAGCTCACGCACGAATGGAAGCTTGGCATTGATCAACTTCTCCCCCAGGTGACGCAGATCCAGGTGGACGACCGGGCCGTATTCGGTCGGAGTGGTGCGGCCCTTCTGATCTTCCTTTACGAATGCCTGGGACAGACGATCGCGCGGCCCAAGTTCCATCGAACGCAAGACCGGCTGCGCTTGCGGCGTTCCCAGGTTGTAATCCTGCAGGTATCGGTAACCGTCCTTGTTGATGAGGTATCCGCCCTCGGCGCGCGCTGCCTCGGTGATCAGGATTCCAGTGAAGGGCAAGCCGGTCGGATGATACTGCACAAACTCCATGTCTTTGAGCGGTGCTCCGGCGCGCTGCGCCAGAGCCATGCCGTCGCCATTCTTGATGTTGGCATTGGTCGTGAATGGAAATACGCGGCCGCAACCGCCCGTACAGAGAATCACCGCCTTGGCGGTAATCGCCTGGATCTTGCCCGACATGATCTCGATCGCGACCACGCCTTGCACCCGTCCATCATCCACCAGCAGTCGAGTCACGAAGTACTCGTCATAGCGCGTGATGGGCCGGTACTTCAGAGTGGTCTGAAACAGCGTGTGCAGCATGTGGAAGCCGGTCTTGTCAGCGGCAAACCAGGTGCGTTTCTTCTTCATGCCTCCGAATGCCCGCACGGCAATATGCCCGTCGGGCTCACGGTTCCATGGACAGCCCCAGTGCTCCAGTTGCAACAACTCCTGCGGCGCTTCCCGGACAAAGGCTTCCACCGCATCCTGGTCGCACATCCAATCTCCGCCCGAAATCGTGTCATAGGCATGTTCATCAAGACTGTCATCGGACTTCGCCACACCGGCCGCTCCGCCCTCGGCGGAGACCGTGTGGCTGCGCATCGGATAGACCTTCGATACGACCGCGATGCTGATTTTTGGATCGACTTGGGCGGCTGCGATGGCGGCGCGTAAACCAGCGCCTCCGCCGCCTACGAAAAGAATTTCGTGCGACCGGATCTCCATGGCTCCCCACTAGCGGCTCATCAGAAGATCGCCGCACTCACCCCTGGGCCCACGAGCGGGGCACATTGTGCCCCTAACCGAAGCGGAATGCAATGGAAATTCCAGGATTTTCGGCCTAGGAAGAGGATCCCGACCTATCCGGATCAGGGGCTAGTTAGCGGCTGGCAAGTGGGGGTGGATACTTGACTTACTACCAACGAACACCCACAATCCTTCCGGTTCATTAAGCTCCGGAAAGAGAGCACACTATGAAGACACTGTACATTTCGACGATCTATCGAAGCCTTCTGTTCGCTGTCTTGGCGATCTCGATCACCGCCTGCAACAAAGAAGCAACCAAGCTGCCATTTGTGAATCCGCAACCCATTACCCTCACCAATTGCCAGGCGAGTCCGGATCCCGCTACTGTCATCGATGGGCAAAATATCGTCTGGCAATCCGATGGGAACTATCAGGTTGATTTCTCGCCGACCATGACACCGAGTGGTCCCGAAGTGCCGACTCCGAAACCTTCATTCCCGGTGACAATCGGCACGTCAGCGCCGCAGACGATCCACGGCTCCTCGAAGTGCAGCGCCGCAGGATGCTATTACAAATACAGCCTGACGATACTGAAGGATGGCAAGCCTGCCGCATCGCCGTGTATTGATCCAGGGATCAGAATTGTTCCGCACAGCATGTCTACCGATCGCTAGGTAGCAGGGCACGCAGACGCTGGTCGTTCTTGAGACGATCGAAGTCCGGCGTGTCGCGGATGATGATGGGCGAAAATCCTCCCGCTACAGCTCTGTTCAGATACTCCAGCGTCTTTGTAGTGTCGCCGAAATGGTTGTAGGCGATTGCGGCTCGGAACAGCACATCGGCATCGTTCGATCCGTATTCCAATGCCCGGTCCAGGTGTCCTTGCGCCTGCTGTCGTTCGTCGAGCATTGCGTAGAAATCGGCCATGAAGGCTAGCATTCCCGCATCTCGCGGATTCACATCCAGCCGCGGCTTCGCCTTTGCGATAGCATTGCGATAGGCATTCATCGCATCTGCTCTCCGCGCAGGAATCTGGTAAAGCGTATCTCCTAGATTTCCCCATATCTGCCAATCGTCGTCGGTCCTCAACGCCTGCTGCAGGGCAGCACTCGATTCATCGTACTTGCGCAGATAGAAATACGCGGCACCTAGGTTGATATTGGACTCGGCACTAGGACGAAGAGCAACAGAGCGTTCCAGAACCTCGACCGCTTGCCGATAATCCCCTTGGGCCAGAAGTATGCCGCCGAGATTCGAATAAGCGCGATAGTTGAGCGGCGCAAGTTGAATTGCCTTGCGAAACATTGACGCCGCGTCGGCGTACCGAGACTCGCCATAATAGAAGGCTCCAAAGGCGTTATAGACAGCCCAATAGTTGGGTCGAAGCGAGATTGCACTCCGGAATGCAGCCTCCCCGGCCGCCGGATTTCCCGATTTCTGATAAGCGGCCGCCAGCAGGCGCAAGGTTTCGTCGCTTCGATGATCCAGGTCGAACGATATCTTAAGCTGCTGGACTGCGTCCTCGTAGCGTCCTGTCGAGTAGTACACGTTTCCCAGGCAACTATGCCCTTCAGCGAGTTGCGGAGTGATTGCCAGAGCGCGTTCGCAAAGACTCCTCGCCTTGTCGAGCCAGTCCTTGCCGCGGTTCTTTTGCTGAAATCCAATGGTGTAAGCCATCCCCATGGCCGCATAGGCTGGCGCATAATTCTTGTCGACGTTGATCGCTTTTTCGAACTGCGCGATTGCATTCTCGATATTGTCCAGGTTCTGGTAATCCTCAAGATACCCGCGGCCGCGCAGGTAATAGTCATACGCCGCCGGCTTGGTGTCCGGACGCACCTGCAGCGAGGCACGCCGTGAGGAATCGACCGCCAGGGGCAGCATCTCCAGAACTTTGTCGAACAATCGATCCTGCAGTTCGAAGATCTCGTCGGAATTCCCGGTGACCTCGCGCGCCGCGATCTGCACGTGTGTTTTGGGATCGACCATGCTGCACGTGATCCGAAGCTGATTCCCCGACTGCTGCAGGCTGCCTTCCAGCACGAGATCGGTTCCGAACTCACGGCGCGCCTGGTCAGCCGTTTTCACGCCCTGCGCCAGCAGATCGCGGGTCGACACGAGTTGCAAGTGACCGCCATCGACCGCTTGTACAAGCTTGGCGGTCACACTCTGAGTGAGTCCGATGCCTAATGCGTTCGTTGAAGAATCTCCCGTAATGGACTCGAATGGCAGTACTGCCATGACTCGTTCGATCGGTTGGGCGGGGGCAAGCGGGCGATGAATCCGCCAGTAGATCCCGGCCCCCACGAGCAGACAGACTGCTGCCGCCAACATCCATGCCCAACCGCGTGACTTGGACTGTGGTCTGAACTGAATCGGAGCTGTGCCAGTTGCCAGATTCGACAGGTCAATCCGCAAATCGCCCGCCGACTGGTACCGCTCTTGCGGATCTTTCTGGAGCGCCCGGAGAATCACGCGTTCCAGCCCTTCGCTGATCTTCGGATTCAACGTACGAGGCGGAGGCGGCGTCTGCTCGATGATGGCCGCGACCAGCGCCGGGCCGGTGAGTTCGCCGAACGGGCGCTTGCCTGTGCTCATTTCATAGAGCACTGCTCCCGCGGACCACACGTCCGCGCGCGCATCCGGCTGCTGGCCCTTTAGCTGCTCGGGCGCCATGTACGGAATCGTGCCGGCATCCGAATACGTGTTCGTCAGAGACGCCGTCGCAGCACTTTCCGGCTCCGACTTCATCAGAAATGCCAGTCCGAAGTCGAGAATCTTCAGCCGCCCATCGGGAGTGACCTTCAGATTGCTCGGTTTCAGGTCGCGATGAATCACGCCTTGACGGTGCGCCGTCTCCAGTCCGGAGGCGAGTTGTTTTCCAATCTGGAGAATCTCCGCCTCGGACAGCGGACGTCCGGCAATCTTCGAATCGAGATTCAAGCCGGGAACAAACTCGGTGATCAGGTAGTCGATCCCGTTGTCGCGTCCAAAATCAAACGCCATGGCGACATTGGGGTCGGTGATGCGCGCGAGGCTGAGCGCCTCACGGCGAAACTGCCGCTGTGCCACTTCGCTTAGCAACGAGAGCTTGGGGAGAGTCTTCAGCGCAACGTCGCGATCAAGTTGCGCGTCGTGGGCGCGAAACACCACTCCCATTCCGCCGGCGCCCACCTGCTCGAGGATTCGGTAGCGGCCGAGCAGTTGACCGACGGCTACGGAGGGCGTCGCCATAAGCCCGGATACTACGGCTGGCCAACGGAAAAGGTCAACAATTCCAGCAGCCTGTCCAGAAAAAGTGAAAGACTGCCTGCAACAATAACACCTCCGGGGCAGCGTCGCTCTCGCCCCGGGTGCGGCCGAAGGCCATCCGTTACGGATTGCAGTTGGCAGGACGGGTATTTAGGTTCGGGTTTGTGCACAACGGCCCAAGATCCGTTTAGTTATCGGGCACGCTGATCATCGCGACCGGTCCCGCTTTGTGATCGCCATTGAAGGGTATCGGCTTCGTCACGTTGAACGTGCAGCCGTTTACGTTAGCGTCGTTGGGATCGTTGAACCAAAACCCAACGTGGAACGTATTCGTCGGCGGAAGACCGGTGCCCGCATCGAATCCGAGAATCTGGTCCAGCCGGCTTTCGTTCAGTTCTATCGGGGATTTGGCGAGTACTCCGAGAGGAAATCCGACCAGGCCGCCAACGATTTTGACCGCGCCTTCGAACTCAATCTAGTGCGGATCATTTACGCTAGGCCTCCGCTCAGGCGGACGGTTGATCCTTGCGCCACGCGCGTACATTTGCGCCGTACAACACAATGCAGAATAAATTTGCAGGTATAAATCCCAACTGCTCGGTTCGCACCGCGATCACGCAGATAATTGCGCTATTCACCGCCGCCAGTACCCAACCTTCCCAGCAACGCCGTCCGACCAGTACAGTCGATACAACCGTCAAGACGCAAGAGACGAAGTCAAGCCGCAACACAAATGGAACCTCCCGAAGAACATTGTGACGCAGGTCAACGGATCGTTATGTGATCTTCGACACTCCTCGCCATGACGGAGGTAACGAACGTGGCACCGTGCCCTCATCCCGGTTCAACCTGGTGACCCGCCTGTTACTATTCTGTGCTTCACAATACAGAAGACTCCGACCATGGGGTGGACGATGAAAACTCGCAGGTGGGCACCCGCAGTACTCATTCTTGCCGCCGCTGTTCGTGTTATGGCGGCGGACCAAACCGATGCCGTCGACGAATACGTCCGCTCCGAGATGGCGAGACAGCACATCCCCGGGCTCGCGTTGCTCGTATCGCGGGACGGACATCCGGTGCGCACTCAAGGCTATGGGCTTTCGAACGTGGAACTGCAGGTTCCCGTCAAGCCCGAAAGCATCTTTCAGTCAGGGTCGGTGGGCAAACAATTCACTGCAACCGCCGTCATGATGTTGGTCGAGGAAGGCAAGGTTGGACTCGAGGATCCGCTCACGAAGTACTTCCCCGACGCTCCCGACACCTGGCAGCAGGTCACCGTTCGCCAACTTCTCAGTCATACCGCTGGCTTCACCGACTATCCCAAAGACTTCGACATGCGCAAGGACTACACCGAAGACAAACTCATCAAGATCGTCGAAGGCATTCCGCTCGCGTACCCTCCGGGCACCAAGTGGGAGTACAGCAACCTGGGATATCTGACGCTCGGAATCCTGATTCACAAAGCAAGCGGCAAGTTCTATGGTGATTTCCTGCACGAGCGCATCTTCGAGCCGCTCGGTATGAACACGACTCGCATTATCAGCGAAGCCGACATCGTGCCCAATCGTTCCGCCGGATACCGGCTGGTGAAGGGCGACCTGAAAAATCAGGAATGGGTTTCGCCCACGGTGAACACCACTGCCGACGGCAGCCTGTATTTTTCGATTCTCGATCTGGCAAAGTGGGATGCGACTCTTTACACCGACAAACTCTTGAAACGCTCGAGCTTCGATCAGATGTGGACGGTCGCAAAGCTGAATAACGGGCAGCCGAATCCGGGCAAGTATGGCTTCGCATGGTTCATCGACGACCGCGGCGGGCATCATGTCGTCGAGCATGAAGGCGCGTGGCAAGGCTTTGAGACGCAGATTTCTCGCTACGTTAGCGACAGGCTGACGGTGGTCATTCTCACAAATCTCGCCGAGGCAAAACCGAAGGAGATTGCTCATCACGTCGCGGAAATGTATCTGTCGGGCAAAGCGCAATAGATCGGCCTGCTTCCTCGTTCTGTCCGCTGGTTGAATGGTGATGAGGTGTTCCGTTGACGTCGCCGGCAATCGAAACTACATCCACTCGACCGATGCGTCCTGCGTGGCAATGGCTGGCGCTGACGTTTGTCATAGCTCTGGCTGCCCGCGTCTATTACGCCGAGCGGCTCTTCCTGAACCCGGATGAAGCCCTGCATTACTTGCTCGCCCTTCAGTCGTCCGCCGCGGCCGCCTACCAGGCGTCACTGACGACGGCCCATCCCCCGCTGCTGATACTCTTTCTCTACTATTGGCGCTTCCTCGGACATTCCGAGTTCGTTCTGCGCCTCCCGCAGATCATCGCAGGACTACTTTTTTGCTGGATCTCCTTTCAGTGGATCAAGCGCGTAACGAATGACGAAACAGCCAATGTTGCGCTTCCGCTGCTTTTGTTTGCTCCTCCGTTAATCTCGCTCTCCGCCGAGGTGCGGCAATACTCGTTTCTACTGCTGTTCATGTCTCTCGCGCTTTACTCCGTTCAGCGAGCGACCGGCGAGTCGTCTGCGCGCTGGATGGTCGCGTTCTCTGTCGCGATCTACGGCGCTCTGCTGGTTCACTACTCCGCCCTGTTCTTCACCCTGGCAATAGGCATTTATGCGCTGGCTCGCGCGATCCGGTCGCGTCCGTCCCGCGCCGTTTTGTTGACCTGGGCCGCCGGGCAAGTGCTCGCAGCGGGCATCGCTCTGCTTCTTTACCGGACGCATATCGCTCTGGTCAGGAAAAGCGGCCTGCCGCAGAACATCGCCGACACATGGTTACGGAAATCCATCTATCACCCGGCCGAAGACAATCCTGTCTGGTTCGTCGTTCGCGGTGCGATTCGCTTCTTCCACTTTCTTTTCGGGAATGGCGCGGTCGGAGCCATTGCGCTCGTCGTGTTCCTCGTCGGATTGGTCCTGATGTTGTCCGGCCGCCCGAAGTCTGACCGGTTGCGGCTGCCGGCCCGCGCCTTGGGCTTCCTCTGTCTCCTGCCCTTTTTGTGTGCGATCGCTGCCGGAATGATAGGTGTGTATCCGTTCGGTGGCACCCGGCACGATGTCTTCCTTGCACCCTTTGCCATAGCGGCGATCGCTGTCGCCCTCGGCGCATGGCAGCCACGAAGAATATGGGTTCGGACGACCCTCGTTTGGTTGGCTCTTCTGGCATCAAACGTCTTCTTGTCGCCGTCGGGACCGTTCATCAAGCTGTCCAACCAGACCAGAACCGAAATGCGCAACGCCATCGAGGTTCTGCGCGCCAACCCCGAACGCACAATTCTCACGGACTATCAGGGCGGGCAGCTGCTCAGCTACTATCTGTGCGATCAATCAGCTGTACAGCTATCTCTACCGCCATACCAGCCCTTAACCCGAACCTTCTGCGGCCGCCAGACCGTCATCGCGACCTCGCCCGATATCTGGATCTTCCATGCTGGCGACTTCCCCAGTGCGCTGCAGGATGCTGCCCGGTTGTATCCCCAAGTTGCGGCCGCTAAACTTCTCATCTTTCAGGCTGGATGGGACGTCGACAAGGAAGATGATCTGGTACGGGTGTTTCAGTCGATGGGATGTTCCGCGCCGCGCAGGTTTGGACAAAACATCTTAGTCTGCGAGGTGAATCCCAAACTCAATGCGGCTCAATAAGTCTCCCAAGCAGAAAAAGGGACGGCGCATTGCCGTCCCTTCCGAATTCACAACGTCCAGCTAAATTTTCTCGCCCACGCTTTTCGCTTGCGTGAAGAGGTAGAGATAGTCCGGACCTCCCGACTTCGAGTCGGTTCCAGACATATTGAATCCGCCGAACGGATGCGCGCCGACCATCGCGCCCGTGCATTTGCGGTTCAAGTAGAGATTGCCGACGTGGAATTCCCGCACCGCGCGATCCAGCTTTTCACGCGAGCTTGAATAGACGGCGCCCGTCAATCCGAATTCCGTGTCATTCGCGATTTCCAGCGCGTGATCGAAGTTGCGCGACTTGATCACCGCTAGGACCGGGCCAAAGACTTCTTCCTGCTCGAGCTTCGATTTCGGCGGAACGTCGGCAATTACGGTCGGCTGAATGAAGTAGCCCTCTCCGGCATTTGTCGCGCGGCTTCCGCCGGTGATGAGGCGCCCGTCTTTCTTGCCGATCTCGATGTAATTCAAGATGTCCTTCATCGAGCCTTCGTTGATCACGGCCGCCATGTTTGCATTCTCCGCAGGATCGCCGACGGCAATCCGTTCGACGCGCGTCTTCAGCTTCTCGAGGAACTTGTCATAGATGCGCTCGTCGATGATGGCGCGCGAGCACGCGGAGCACTTCTGACCCTGGAAGCCGAAGGCCGCCGCAGCCACACCTTCAACCGCCGAATCGAGGTCGGCGTCGGCGTCGACTATGATCGCGTCTTTGCCGCCCATCTCGAGAATCGTGCGCTTGATCCAGAGTTGGCCGGGCTGCTGATGGGCTGCCGACTGGTTGATGTGCAAACCAACTTCGCGCGATCCGGTGAACGCGATATACCGGGTCTTCGGATGAGACACGATCGCATCGCCGAAGGTCGCACCGCCGCCCGGACAGAAGTTAACCACGCCCTCCGGCATGCCCGCTTCTTCCAGCAGTTCGACGAATTTCGCGGCAATCGTCGGTGAGTCGCTCGACGGCTTCAGAACAACCGTATTCCCGCTCACGATCGAAGCCAGCGTCATGCCCGCCATAATGGCGCACGGGAAATTCCACGGCGGAATCACCGCGCCAACTCCGAGCGGGATGTACATCAAATGGTCGCGCTCTCCCGGCAACTGCACCGGTGTCTCTGCCTTAGCCAAGCGCAGCGCCTCGCGGCTATAGAACTCGCAGAAATCGATCGTCTCGGCGATATCGGCGTCCGCTTCCGCCCAGTTCTTCGAAACTTCAAACACCAGCCACGCCATGAACTCGAACTTGCGCTCGCGTAGCAGGTCAGCCACTCGGAATAGCAGCGACGCGCGCTCTTCCACTGAGGTGCGGCTCCATGTCTCAAATGCCTTGAGCGCAGCATTCATGGCCGGGTCAACATGATCCTTTCCCGCTTTCTGATGAACCCCAACGACTTGTGACGGCTTTGCGGGATTGAGGGACCGGATTTTGTCTGTCGTGCGGACCCGCTTCCCCCCAATGATCAGGTCGTACTCTCGTCCCAACTGTCCGCGGACTTTTTCAATCGCGGAACGCATCTTGCGGGCGTTCTCTTCGCGGGAAAAATCGACAAACGGCTCGTTCTTGAAGGCGCCTTCGTGCAAATTGACACGCAGGCGTGGCGGGGCTTCCATCGTTGCCATAGGAATGATCCTTTCGATCCGGGAGCTTTGAATGCGGACTTACTGCGACATTTTACACCCGGCGGAAATGATGTTTCCGACCGCTCGGTCAGTGCTCTCGAGGAGGCTCGAGCGACTGGATCGCCGTTGCCGGATCAGGCACCGCCGCCTCGTGCGCCACGATCTTCCACTCGCCGCCCATCTTCTTGAGGACGACCAGGTTCACACCGAAGGCTTTCTGCCCTCCGTTGGTGGACTCATACCGATCCACCGTATACGCGAAGTCGCCCGAGCACGCTTCGAAGAGAATTTCGATCTTGTCGACATGATAGTGAGCGCTCGCTCCGCGCTGCACATACTCCTGGATGGCGGCCCGTCCCTTGACGATGCCAGTCACAAAGTGCTGGGTCAGGTAGTAAGCATCTTCTGTGTAGAGCGCCGCGACCTTGGCAGCCTCGTCTTCGTTATATCCCTGCTTCCATTGCTGAGAGACTCTCATCAACGCCGCATGGTCGTCCTCGGAACAAGCACTTGATGCCCTGCCGGAGATTGCCTGCGAGAAGGCCGCCGAAGCTAGCGCGAGGGCCGCGCAGACAATCAGCACAACATTTCTAGGCATAGTCTTTCCTCAAAGACTGGACGCGGGTCGCTGTACAATTTCGGGTCAGGATTGCGCTAGGACGGCCTGGTGCTCCATCGGCTCCAGGCGCGCCGTGAAGTGGCGCAGAAATGGAGCCTCGTAATTCAGCTTCATGCCCTGAATTTTGTCGCGCTGATTCCAGACGCTCAGAATGACCTCGACCACATAGTCGATGTGACTTTGCGTATAGACGCGCCGCGGGATCGCCAGCCGCACCAGGTCCATTCTTGCGTTCGCTCCAAACATCAGGGTTCCGATTTCGACTGACCGGATTCCGCCCTCTAGATAGAGTTCATTCGCCAGCGCCACTGCCGGAAACTGTGCCGGCGGGATGTGCGGCAGAAATGCGCGCGCATCGATGTAAATCGCATGTCCGCCCGGCGGTTGAACGATCGGCACTCCCTGTTCGGCTATGTGATTGCCGAGATAGGCCGTAGAAGCAATGCGATATTGCAGGTAGTCCTCGTGCAGAGCTTCTTGTACTCCGACGGCGATCGCTTCCAGATCGCGCCCGGCGAGACCTCCGTAAGTTGGATAGCCCTCGGTCAGGATCAGCAGGTTTTTTTCCTGCTGCGCAAGGATGTCATTGTTCGTACACAGGAATCCGCCGATGTTCGCCATGCCATCCTTTTTCGCCGACATGGTGCATCCGTCGCCGTAGGTGAACATCTCTTGTGCAATTTCCTTCGGCGATTTATTCGCGTACCCACTCTCGCGCGTTTTGATGAAATAAGCGTTTTCCGCAAACCGGCAAGCATCGAAGTAGAGCGGAATTCCATTTTGATGGCAAACGGCACTCACCGCTTTCACATTCTCCATCGAAACCGGTTGGCCGCCGCCCGAGTTGTTAGTGACCGTGATCATCACCAGCGGGATATGCTCGCGGCCAACGTTCTGAATCCAGGTCTCGAGAGCGTCCACGTCCATGTTGCCCTTGAACGGATGCTTGAGGCTCGGCTGATGCCCTTCCGGAATGACGACATCGATTGCTTCTGCGCCGGTAAATTCCACGTTCGCGCGCGTCGTGTCGAAGTGCGTGTTGTTCAGGACGAAGTCGCCCTTTTTGCACATCACGCTGAACAGAATCCGTTCCGCGGCGCGTCCCTGATGAGTCGGAATGACGTGCTTGTATCCGAAAATATCCTGGATGGAATTGCGAAACAGTTCGAAACTGCGGCTGCCGGCGTAGCTTTCATCCCCCTTCATCATGGCCGCCCATTGCTGGGTCGACATGGCGCCGGTCCCGGAATCGGTGAGCAGGTCGATCAACACATCGTCGGCCGGCAGGAGGAAGAGATTGTAAGAAGCTGCCCGCAGTAATTGCTCACGTTGGCTGCGCGTCGTCCAGGAAAGAGGTTCAACGCTCTTGATGCGGAAGGGCTCGATGATGGTGCGCGGCATGACAAGTTTCTCCACTTACAGAACACACCGGCTTGGGCAAACTGTCAGTGACCGTCATCACGGGGAGGAATGCACAATTTCAAGGGACGTGTACCGAGTCTCGGCGCTCCGCGGGCACATACTTCACCGCCGCAGTGCGCTCGAGTTTGTCCCATGCGAACGGACGCCCCTGGATGGCGCGCATCAGTGTCTTGATTAGAACGATCGAGAACAGTTGCCGGTAGGCGAAGCGTTGCAGCCACACCTGGCTCAGCAGCCACCCATCCTCGCGAGCCTCCGGCTGCCGCCGTTCCAACAGGAACGCCAGCGCCGACGCGAGGAAGTCGATCACCAGGAATACAACGAAGAAGATTAACAACCTTTGGAAGTCCGCCGGGTCGGTCGAATCCGGATGAAAGTACTTCTGTACGAAATACCAGAACGAGCCCACCACGAACATCAGGTCAATAAATGGCGAAACAATGGGCAACAGGATCTGGAAGATCACAATGTTCGGCAAGGCAATCCAGCCCAGTACACCCTTCCGGGCGAAGACGTCACGATGCTTCCACACGGCCTGCAGAATTCCAAACGACCAGCGGAAGCGCTGCCGCATCAGCCCATTCGCGTTGGTTGGAGCCTCGGTAAAGGCCAGGGCCAAATCTTCGTATTCGACGCGGTATCCGCTGCGCAGCAGGGCCATGGTGAGATCAGCATCTTCCGCAACCGTATCGACGTGGTATCCGCCCGCCTCCCGTACCGCGTCCACGCGCCAGGCCCCGATCGCTCCCGGCACCACGCTCACCGCCCCCATGGTGTTCAGCGCCCGCCGCTCGAAGTTCTGGCTGGTGATGTATTCGAGCGCCTGCCAGCGCGTCCAGAGATTCACGCGATTGCCGACTTTGGCGTTGCCCGCTACTGCCGCCACTTTGGGATTGAGAAAGTGCGAAACCATGCGCGAGATCGCATCGGGCGCAATGATCGTATCCGCATCTATGCCCACGAACAGTTCCGCATTCCCGATGTGCTCGAGTCCGTAATTGAGAGCTTCGGCTTTACCGCCATTGGCCTTGGTAAGGATCTGGACTTGGCCCCCTGCCTCTTCCCTCCGAAACGCCCCGCGCGCTACTTCGAGTGTTCGGTCTTTCGAACCATCGTCGATCACGATCACGCGCAAGTTGGGATAGTCCGAATCAAGCGCTCCCTGAATCGTCCGCTCGATGACTTTCTCTTCGTTGTATGCGGGAATCAGAACCGCAACCCGGGGCCGGTAAGCGGCAATCTGCTCGCGGGTTCCGTAGACCCGATTGCGGAGGCGGTCGTAAATCGCCAGAACGCCGATCGAGACCAGCCGGCCGGTCATGAGCAAGTCGCCGAGAAAGAAGATGATCGTGATCGTTCCGATCGCTACCGGAAACAGCCAGAACCCGAACGCGTTCAACCGGGCCGCCCATAGTTCATTAGCAGGCAACGGCGGCATCACATCGGCCTTGTTCTTGCCCAGCAACCTGTAAACCGGAACGAACTCGAACCCGCGGGCGCGTGCGCCCTCGATGATCAGCGGTAACGCTTTTACGGTTTCGGACCGATCTCCCCCTCCATCATGCAGCAGAATAATATTGCCGCAGCGCTGATCGAACTGTTTGCAGGGCGGCAGGTGATCGAGGACATCTGCCGCAATCTGATCGGCCGTCGCCCTTGGCTTGTCGCGCCAGTCGTTCGGGTCAACCTTGTTTCCGACCGTGATGAATCCCAGCGACTGCGTAAACTCAAGCGGGCGCACCTGATCTTCCGTGTCCGGCTCCTGATCGATCGAATACGGCGGACGAAAAAGAATCGTCTTGATTCCTAACCGGCTCGCGAAAAGCTGCTCCGTCAGGTTGCACTCCAAGCTCATGAAGCGGCTGGAGATGTTGCTGATGTCCGGATGAGTGAACGTGTGATTGCCGATCTCGTGCCCTTCGGCATACACGCGCTTGAGAATGCTGCTGAACTTGTCGGCTTGTATGCCGATGAGGAAGAAAACTCCGGGCGCATGCTCGCGCTTCAACACGTCGAGAATCTTCGGGGTCCAGTCTGGGTCGGGACCATCGTCAAAAGTCAATGCCAGCTCTTTCTGGCTGGCTCCGTAGCGCGCCACACGGTACGGTTCCGGCAGCGCGGTAAAGTCTTCGTCATCAATGAGCCCGGTTCCCTTGTCGACCGTGATGGTGCGCTCGCCATTTGCCGGACTTGCCTCCACCCGCAGGATCTCGCCTTGTCCCTCCATGTCCACGTCTTGGCCAGGCGGCACGTCGCGCAACTTGTCGATCGCACTCGCATCCCCGGGAACATCCCACACGCGCCACAACGAGCGATCTTCCGATCCCAGCCGCCACAATGCGAAGGTCTGGATCCCTAGCGTTTGCGCGGCCCTCATCTCGTTCAACGCGGTCACGGCATCCAGGTACCAGATGTCGTGCTGTAAGTTCTGCTCGTCCATGTAGCTAAAGTGGGGATTCAGGCTGTCGCCATCGAAGTCGATGTCTTCTTCCGAATCGCGTGCCCCGAGCCAGGCGTCCTGCACCGAAACGTTCTTGTCCGCCGCCCCCGGTGGCAATTTTCCTTTTTTCGGCTTCTCGACCCAGTCATAACCGTAGTTCCCGATGGCGCAGATCAGTTTTTCCTGCGGGATCACTTTCTTGGCGGCTTCTACGTTCGATACGAACCATTCCTGCGACGCCACCGGCCCCGGCGTGCCGCCCGGAAAATGCTCGTCGTAGTTCATGATGAGGACGCCGTCCACTGCGGGGGCAATTGCGGCATAGTCGTAATCTTCGTTCTTTACCTGCACACTGACGTACAGTTTCATGCCCTTCGCGTGCAGATCGGACGAAAGCTCCTGTAGCAACGCCACGTAACCCGGCTGCCCCGATTTCGGAAACGATTCGAAATCCACCATCAGCCCGCGATAGCGATCCGAAGAAAGGAAGAGCGACACTTCCTTGCGGAAGCGCGCTCGCGCATCGGGATCGTTCAGGAAGTCCGCGATCGGAACGAAATCGGTTCCATCGAAGTTCTGGACGACCGGAAATACATCCATCGGCGTGCCTTCCGACCTTAGGAACGGCATCACCTTGTCGTCCACTGTGTGCAAGGCGCCGCCATGCACCAAGTCGAACATCTGGTTGGTCTGGGGATCGACGCCTTGGATGCGGCCGTCGGGAGTCAGCACCTGCAACCAGACCGGAAACAGCAGGTCGATCTGTCGCGCATATTCGCGCAGGGACGAGAAACTGGCAGCGTCCCATGAAACATAGAAGGCCCCCCGAATGCCTTCCTCCGAGTTCAACTTCACTTGCGAAGCGGGCTTGTGCGACCTGCGCCGCAGTCCTGCGCGTGCAAGAGTTGCTATACGCCGCTTTTCACGAGCCCGCTCCCTTTCCGTCTCTTTAAGCTTGTGATATGGGCGCTTTTCGGATTTCCATGTCAGTTCCGGCAGGGGCTGGTTGCGAAATGCGGTATACACGAAAAAAGCGAGCAGCAGGGTGATCCCGATTGCGCATGCGTCCACGACGCGCCGGATGCGCTTCCAGCGCGCCTGTTTCGGATCGTAAAAGATCTGCTTCGCCATCGCCTAGGTCTGTCTCATCGTAAGATGCAAGTTCTGGAGGGTCAAACTGCAATCGTACCGCACGTCCCTTTGGCAAGTCGTTGCTCGCTATAAAGCGATTGAAGCCGATATTCAGCCCGAGGGACACTTGATCGAGCATTCCAAACCGGAAGAGCCACAAACCCGAGAGCAGCCTCTCGGTGCTATAGTCCCCACGTGCGCGAACTGGTGCGCCAAAATCGCCGTTTCTTACTCGGAATCGGGTTGGCAGGGCTGGCGCTTCATTTTTTCTTTTTCTTCTACTTTCCCGCCATCACCGACGACTCACGCATTTATGCCGACATCGCCACTAACTGGTTGCATCATGGCGTGTACGGAGAGACGCAAGCAGATCAGATCGTTCCTACCGATGCCCGTCTGCCGGGCTATCCAGCATTCCTCGCTGCTGTATTCGCGCTATTCGGTACCGGAAACTTCAAAGCCGCTCTCCTGCTCCAGATCATCGTCGACCTGATCACATGCCTGTTGACCGCGGACCTTGCTGGTCGAGCGATCTCCACTAGCGCGGCCCGAGCCGCCTTTGCCCTCGCTTGGCTATGCCCGTTTCTGGCGAATTATGCCGCGGCCGCTCTCACGGAAACGCTCGAAATCTTCTTCACTGTGCTGGCTCTGGATCTCGCTGTGATCGGCCTCGACTCGTTGCGCTCGGCTGCGCCTTCGAACTGGACCACGTGGGCAGCCAGCGGCGCCGCGGTCGCCGCGTGTATTCTCTTGCGCCCGGACGGCGGCATTCTGCCGGCCGCCATCGGCGTCTACCTGTTGTGGCTGATGTGGAAGCAATTGCGTCAGCGCCAGCCAGCATGGCCGACATTACGCGCCGCCCTCGTATTCAGCCTTTTTGCGATCATCCCACTGGTTCCCTGGACGTGGCGGAATCTCCGCACTCTGCACCTCTTTCAACCGCTGGCTCCGCGCTACGCAACGGATTCGGATGAATTGGTCCCGCGCGGCTTCAATCGATGGGTCAAGACGTGGATGATCGATTACGTTTCGGTCGAAGAGTTCTACTGGAGCGTTCCCGGTCTCAAACTCGACGCGAGCAAGCTGCCCGATCGCGCTTTCGCCAGCGATACGCAACGCGAGCGAACTGAGGCTTTCATTGATACCTACAACCAGTCCCAACAGATGACCCCGGAGATCGATGCCGGCTTCGCCCAACTGGCCGCCGAGCGTATTCGAACTCATCCACTCCGTTACTACGTTCTGCTTCCCGCGATGCGGGTTGCCGACATGTGGCTCCGCCCGCGCACCGAACTCCTCCCCCCGGACCCGCGCTGGTGGGAGTTCAACGACGAGATTCTCTCCTCAATCGGTGCAGTAGCGCTCGGGGCCATCAATCTAGCGTATGTCATCGCCGCATTCCTCGGGCTTTGGCGGAGACACGCCACCGTGCGCTTGCTCGGACTGTTCCTGATCTTTGTTGCCCTGCGATCTGCCGTCCTCGGCACTTTGGAAAACCCCGAGTCACGTTACACGCTCGAATGCTATCCCGTAGTCATACTTCTTGCCTCATCTCTATGGCCCGCAAAACCAGCGTCTACAGTGTGATCTCTACCGATTTGCAGAGGCTCCATCTCCCATAATGCGGATACTCGATGGTCCGCACTAACAATATCGTTGGTTTTCGTTTGCTTTCCCTGGAGCCCGGATTGCAATATAGCTAGCCAAATCTTCCCCCGGGGTTCCAAATTTGTTGAAAACCTAGGGCGAAGCAACTGCCGCTGTGCGAGCAGCCGGAGGTCGTATGCCTCGCTTTGCCAGGATTCTTACCCGTCTCCTTGTCGTCTCCATTGCGTGTGCCTGCTCAACCCTCATGCTTGGCCAGGCAACGACTTCGTTGCGAGGGACGGTCTATGATCCGCATAAGGCCGTCGTCAATGGCGCGACGATTACGATCTCCAATAAAGAGACCGGATTCTCCCGTTCCATTAAGACCGACGATCAGGGTGTCTACCAGTTTCTCCAGGTACCTCCGGCCACGTATCAGGTTGAGGTCTCGGCGGCCGGATTCAACCCGGTGAAGCAAACCGGAGTCACACTCCAAGTCAGCACGCCAGCCACGCTGAATTTCGATCTCAGCGTCCAGACCGGCACGGTCGAAATTGAAGTGACCGGCTCCGCTCCGATCGTGAACATGCAGGATGCGAGCCAAGGCAATGCTTTCAACTCGAACCAGCTCGTCAACCTTCCGTCCGAAGCGCGCGATCCGGTGGCGATTCTCAGTCTGCAGCCCGGTGTTACCTATCTCGGACATCAGAACCACGACACGCAGGACAATGACAGCCGAGGCGGAGCCGTCAGCGGTGCACGCAGCGATCAGGCGAACATCATGCTCGATGGTCTCGATAACAACGACCAGTTGCACGGATACGCCTTCGAGGGCGCCTTGCGCGCCACGCTTGATTCTCTGCAGGAATTTCGCGTCACAACGACTAACGGCAACGCCGATGCCGGTCGCTCCTCAGGCGCGCAGGTCAATCTGGTCACCAAGAGCGGCACGAATTCGCTGCACGGCTCGCTCTACGAATATCACCGGCCCACGTTCACTGCCGCCAACGACTGGTTCAACAAGCAATCGGAGGTAAAGCAAGGGCTTCCCAACGTTCCCGGCAAAATCTTGCGCAACACCTTCGGCGGAACTATCGGCGGACCGATCAAGAAAGACCGCATCTTTTTCTTCGGCGCATATGAAGGCGACCGCTTGCGCGAGTCTCTGCAGACCACACGCACCGTCCCAAGCGAATTTCTGCGCCAGGGAATCGTGCGTTATCAATGCGACGACCGCAAAGATTCGTCCTGTGCTGCCGGCAATCCTGCCGCGGGCGTGACGATCACTCAACCTGCCGGCTTCGATCCCCACGTTTTCCTCGTCACGATGGACCGCGCCGCCTTCGCGACGCTCGATCCTAACTGCACGGCGGCGGGCACTTGTCCGCTTGGCCCGGGCGCTAACCAGGCGGTCCTCGACATTTTCAACACCTACCCGCAGCCGAACAGCGACGCTTTGGGCGATGGCTTGGATTACCGTGCATTCACCTTTCCCGCTCCGAATCCGATCAATCACAACACCTATATCGTGAAGCTCGACTTCAAACTCACGCAGGATGGCAATCACAGTCTCTTCATTCGCGGCAATCTGCAAAACGACCGGGAACGCACCGCGCCGCAGTTTCCTAACCTTCCGGCCAACGATTTCCGCACTGATAACAGCAAAGGAATCGCGGTCGGATACACAGCCCTCCTCTCCAACACGCTCATTAATAACTTCCGCTACGCCTTCGTGCGCCAGGGATTCGGCACCTCAGGGCTCAGCAAGTCCGATGTCTCCGACTTTCGTGGGTTGGATGATCCCACCGGCCTGACTCGGACGGTTCTCACCAATGTGCCGGTTCACAACTTCGTCGACGACGTTTCCTGGACGAAGGGCAAACACACCTTCCAGTTCGGCACGAACTGGCGACTGGTGCTCAACAACCGGCTTTCCGACGAGCAGAACTATTCCTTCGCCGATACCAACGTATTCTGGCTCGACAACGCCGGGATCACCGACACCGATGGCTCGCTCGATCCGGCGGCGTTCGGCTTGCCCGCGGTTTCCGACGAATTTTCGACTGACTACGATTTCGCCGCAGCCGCGGTTGCCGGCTTGCTGACCGAGGTCAACACCATCTACAACCAGGACAAGACCGGAACAATCATCCCCAAGGGCAACTTCGTGCCGCGCCATTTCCGTTCCTTCGAAGGTGACTTCTACGCGCAAGATGCCTGGCGCGTGACTCCTCATCTGGTTCTCACCGCGGGATTGCGGTACAGCCTGTTGCAACCGCCCTATGAAACACATGGCAACCAGGCCGCGCCCAACATCAGCCTGCATCAGTTTTTTGCGGACCGCGGACAACAGATGCTTCTCGGCAATGTCGTGAAGCCGGAGATCACCATTAACCTCGCCGGCCAGGCGAACGGCGGCAAACCTTACTGGGATTGGGACTACAAAAACATCGCGCCGCGCTTTGCCTTCGCGTACTCGCCTCACAGCGAAGGCGGTTTTTGGCACAAACTCTTCGGAGGCACCGGAAAGAGTTCGATCCGGGGAGGTTACGGCATCTACTTCGATCACTTCGGGCAAGGCGTAGTTAACACCTTCGACCGACAAGGATCCTTCGGCCTGACCACGGATCTCGTCAACCCAGCCGGCACGCAGGACATCGATTGCACCGCCCGTTTCGTCAGCCTAACGCAGGTGCCCACGGGCACGTTCTGCGGCCAGAATGTCAGCCCGCCCGCTCCTGGCAAATTCCCGGTCACGCCGCCCGGAGGAGCCGAATCCGGATCGTTCGCGATTTACTGGGGTCTCGATGACAAACTCAAAACGCCTTACTCGCACGTCTTCGATTTCTCGATTACTCGTGAGATCGCCAGTAATTTCGCGCTCGAAGTGGGTTACACCGGCCGCCTCGGGCGACGCTTGTTGCAGGAAGCCGATCTGGCCATGCCGCTCAATCTGGTCGACAAGAAGTCCGGCATGACCTACTTCCAGGCCGCAACCCTGCTCACAAAGGCGATGCAGCAAGGCGTCGACATCAAGGACATCAAGCCGATCGCATTCTGGGAAGATCTCTTTCCCGCCGCTGCCGGCGCTCCCAACGGACTCTTTGGATGCGCGGGAGCCCCGTCTTCGTTCAAGCCTGTCACCGCAACGCAGGCGATGTACGACATGTACAGTTGCTTCCCTGACAATGCGACCACCGCCTTATTTTTGACCGATACTCCACAGTCATTTGCGGGCGGCGACTGTGTTCCCGCTTGTTCCACAGTGAACGGAGTCTATGGTCCCTTCCATCTCTTCGACGATCAATTCTCGTCGCTCTACGGATGGCGCAGCCAGGGCAACAGCTCGTACAACGCGTTGCAAGTCACGTTGCGTCATGCGATGTCGCGCGGCCTGCAGTTCGATTTCAACTACACCTATTCGAAATCGATTGATATCGGATCCAATGCGGAACGTGTCAACCAATACGAATCGACTTTCGGCGGATTCAGCGATCAGGTTGTGAATTCGTGGTCGCCCGATCAACTGCGAGGGGTCTCCGATTTCGATACGACACACCAGTTCAACGCAAACTGGGAATACGAATTGCCCTTCGGTCGCGGCAAGATGTTCGGAGGCGGATGGAGCACGGCCGCCAACGCCATTGCTGGCGGGTGGTCGATCTCGGGTCTGGCGCGATGGACCAGCGGTTTCCCCTTCACCGTCAATTGGGGCCAGGGGTGGGCGACGAACTGGGAGCTTCAGGGCAGCGCATTTCTGATTGGAAAGCCGGGCAAGGTAGGCGGAGTGTACCGCGATCCGATCAGCGGCGATCCCAACATGTTCCAGATGGCAGTCACCGGCGACCCATCGGTATTGGTCAATCAATTCCGCGGGCCATATCCTGGAGAATCTGGCCAGCGCAACAATTTCCGCGGCCCGGGCTACTTCGGGATTGATCTCGGGCTCGGTAAAAGTTGGTCCTTCAAGGAGACGCAGGACGTTCAGTTCCGATGGGAAGTGTTTAACGTTACCAATAGCGTGCGCTTCGATGCTGCCGGGTCGGCCATCAACGAGGCTCTGAGCGACATAGGCAGCTTCGGAAAGTACCAATCGACGCTAACGACTTCCCGTCGCATGCAGTTCGCTTTGCGCTACACGTTCTAGCTTTGAGTAACCGTTCGGCTTGGGGCCTGCAGACGTCTATTTTTGTGTAGGGACCCCGAAGCAATGTGAATAGCCGTCGTCGTCGGTAAGGAAAAACTCGGTTTGGCCGTAATCTCGAGCTTCGAGTTCTGAGACGCCGAACCCGAGGCTCTTCAACCGTTCTCTGGTTTCGTGTATGTCTTTCGGCGCCCAGTAAAGCCGAATGCCTTCGTAGTCCTCGGGCTTGAGCAGACTCCCCGCGCGCTGGTTCAGCATGAAATACAGGTTGTCTTTCCGAAGCATGCAGAAGATCAGCTTGTCGCCTTGGCGCATTTCTGAACTCGTCGAAAATCCGAGACCATTAACCCACAGGCGCAGACTCCTCTCCAGGTCCGCGCTCGGAATGACCGGGACACATGATTGAACAGGCATAACAGCTTCCTTTCGTCACAGTAGCAGGATTGTGTTAACAGGCCCTAGTGAACATCGGACGGCGCGATGATTTTGGAGCGCTCCTCCGCTGCGTGTGGCAGATCTCCCAGTTTCTCGTACGTCTCAGCCAGAAATCGATGCGCATCGCGAGAGCCCGGCTGCGCCTGGGCGGCTTTCTTCAGATTCACGAGAGCCTCTCGGTACTTGCCCTGCAGTTCCAGCAAGCGGCCCCGCAGCAGGTTGGCGCGATAGTGATCGGAATTGAGCTCCAGCGTGATGTCGAGTTCCTGCATCGCCTGCGGAACGCGATCGATGCGCGCATACACGGAAGCCAGCGAGAAATGGGCATCCGCCCATTGCGGATTTCGCAACACCGACACCTCGAAATGTTTGGCCGAGCCTTCCAAGTCGCCGTTTTCGTAGAGGGCGAGTCCAAGCTGATACTGGGCCAGGCCCGCGTGCGGATTTAGATCGACAGCTTTGCGCAACACGGGCAGCGCCTTCTCGTAATCTCTCATTTCCGTCAAAGCAGTGCCCAGCTGCGCATAAGCCACCGCCGAGGATGGCTCGGCCTCGATTACGCGTTGCAGCTTGTCGACCGCATCGGAATACTGTCCCTGCTCGACCGCCATCATTCCGTCGTGCAGTTGGTTTGCGGTCTCAATGCGGTCTTTCGGATTCACCCCGCCAATGACCCCGCTAACGTCCGCGGACGGATCGCCGCCCACATAACCAAGTGCGCTCAGCTTCGCTGCCTGCTCGGCATCGATCTTGGCTCCGGCGCCCGGTCTCGACATCGTGGACTTCCGGAAATTCTCGGCTTGGGTGTTGAGAGTCCCCGCAACCGCCGGAGATTTTGTTGCGAGGTTCTGCTCGGCCTTCGGATCGACGCTCTGGTCGTAAAGCTCGGGTTTCGGTGCCTCGATATACAGGTACTTTCCCGTTCTCAGGGCGCGCAGCGAACTCCACTTGAAGGCGCGTTCCGGATAATCCGTCTCCGCGTATGCCGGGCGATCCGCGACCGCAGGCCCATCCTTGGAGTGGTGAATCAGCGGCAGCAGCGACTCTCCTTGCAACCCTTGTGGCAGCGGAACTCCCGCGCTCTCCAGCACCGTCGGCATCACATCCACCAGACCCACGCGAGTCTCGACGCTCGCCGCTTTCCCCGCACCTGCCCGCGGCGCTGGCAACTTGATCAATAAAGGCACGTGAATGGTCTCGTCATAGAGCAAGAACCCGTGCGTGCGCTCGCCGTGCTCTCCGAGAGCTTCGCCGTGGTCGGCCATCATTGCGATCAACGACGTCTGGTAAAGTCCTGCCCTACGCAGTTCGGCAAACAACTTCCCCAGGTTGGCGTCGGCGTATGCGATTTCGCCGTCGTACGGATCGGCAAACTTGCTCTTATACGGCTCCGGAGGATCGTACGGATCATGCGGGTCGTACAGGTGCACCCATAGGAAAAACGGCTTCGCCTTCGGACGCTGTTTCAACCACGCCAGCGCATGCGCGACCACATCACCCGCGCGCCGCTCCACCGTGTCGTAACGGCTTTCGTGCGCGCGCACCACCCGAAATCCCGCGTCATACTTGTCGAAGCCGCGATCGAATCCCGGCGCGATTCCCGCCACCGGATCGAGAATCAGAGATCCCACAAACGCTCCGGTCGTGTATCCGTGCTTGCGCAAAATGTCGGGCAGGTAGGGCAGGCTCTTGTCGAGCGGCGCGCCAAAGTCGTTGACATGGTTGTACTGGGGATAGGTGCCCGTCAGAATCGTCGCGTGCGACGCCGTCGTGAGCGGCACGTGCGAATACGCGCGGCTGAAGACGGCGGCGTCCTTGGCGACCGCGTCCAGGTTCGGTGTCAGGCCTCGATCGGATCCCAGGAACCCCATGCGATCCGCGCGGGTCGTGTCGACCGTGATCAGAATGATGTTGGGATGTCGCGCGGCTGCGCGCGCAGACGTTTTGTTCTGTCCGGCACTGGATGGATTTGATTTGGTCTGGGAGGTAGCGCTCGAAGCGATGGTCAGAACAACTGCAAAAAGAGACCACCCACGCCAGATACGCATAGGAAGAAAAAAGGAGTCTACCACAGGGCAGACTCCTCGATCGTTCGCCGCTAGAAGATCACTTTCAGCGAAAACACCATGTTTCGCGGCCCGCCTTGCGCCACCACAGGATTCCCGGCATCCACATCAGGCGTCGAAGAGATCACGCCGAATGTGCTTGACGTAACATTGCCCAGCGCTGCCGTCCCAGTCGTCGCGAAGTTCGCGCGATTCAGAAGGTTGTAGACCTCCCACCGAAACTGCAGGTTCACCCGTTCGGTAATTTTCGTATTCTTGATGAGCACTGCATCCCACTGCGCAAGTCCCGGCCCACGCAACATGTTGCGCCGCGCGTTGCCAATTGTGCCATCGCACGGGATGTAGAACGGCGAGAGGGGCAGGCCCTCATCCGTTCGTCCACATGGGTCCGCGTTTGTGCCATCAGTGAACGTTTCTACAACATACTGATCCGGATTCCGCGGATGATAGACAATCGGCGATCCATCGTAGTTCGGACGCACCGATCCGACTCCCTGCCCCGACGGATCCAGCGACCGCAGGTTCGGATTGAACGGCCGCCCTGAGATCGCGGTGAACACTGTGCTGATTTCCCATCCTTCGCCGGCGAGTCTTCCGAGCCCGTGAATCTTCGGAACAGCGTAATTGCCGCCGACGTTGAAGTTCAACGGCACGTCGTGATCGCAGAAGCCTTTGTCGAGAGCTGGACGATACGGGTTCTGCGATTGCACGAACGTGAATCGGCCGTTGCGGTTGGCCGACTCGTAGTCGAGACACTTGCTCCACGTGAGGTTGTACTGCGTGTTGATGCCGTGCCAACTCTGCTGCCGGAAACTGATCTCCATGCTGTCGTAGGAGGATTTGGCATCGTTCGTAATCTGCAGGATGTGATTGATGTCAGGAAATTGCGACGAGAACGGCTGAATGCAGCCGTCCGGGCTGACGTTGCATCCGATCGGGGTCGCGTTCAGATCGCGATTGAGCAAGAGATTCCGTCCCCGTTGCCCGACGTAAGCGATCGTCACGGCGTTCTTGGCATATAACTCGCGTGACAAACTGAGATTGAACAAGTGATAGGTTGGCGTCTTCAGTGGAGACACAACTGAAACGACGTCAAACGGCGGAGATCCGGTGGGGTTGGTTCCGTAAATCGATACTCCGGGGGTGATGCAAATAAATGGGCCGCCCGCGCTCGGATCGTTCGGGTCGAGACAGCCATCGGTCAGAGGATCGCCTCCATCTCCGGCCAGCGAGAACGAGAAGATTCCCTGGTCCGGTTGCGTAAACGCGCCCGTCGTAACGTTCAACGGACTGAAGTTCCCCTGCGGCGCGCTGATCGTCGCGAAGTTCGGGAAATCATACGTCAACGCGTAGCCGCCGCGCAGCGCCGTTTTGCCGTTGCCAAAAATATCCCAGGCAAACCCCACGCGTGGTCCGAAGTTATCGCGAGGGGTCGCGTATAACCGGTCCAACCCTTTCCCGAGATCGACCACTCCACGGTTCGGGAAGAAATTCGATCCCAGGTTATGAGATTCCCCGATCGCGCTTCCGATGTCGTACCGCAAGCCATAGCTCAACGTGAAGCGCGGCCGGATCTTCCAGTCATCCATGAAGTACAGGCCCAGCGATTTCTGGAAGACGTGGCGCTCCGTGTTCCCGAAGGAACGTGCTGCGATATCTAATTTGCCAAGCAGCACCTGCTCGATCGCCGCCACATGGTCGGTGGTCAGAACTTCCAGATCGCTGCGCGACCGATTTCGGAGAGTGTCGGTAAATGCGTACTGGTAGTTCCCGCCCATCTTCATCGAGTGATTCCCTTTCACCCATGAAAAATGTTCGGACCAATCGTAGTTCTGCGTAGGCCGCGTAGAGATCGGATATCCCACGACGCCGCCCGTGTATCCGAAATCGCTGAAGTAGTACAAACCGGGCCAGCCGTAATCGATTTTTTCCAGCGGCCCGGTATCGAGCCCGAGATCAGCTGGATTGATTTTGTTATTGATGTCGATAATCTGCGAAAAGCGCGTCATGCCGAAGCGGCTCTCGAGAATCTTCGAATTGTCGATGTTCCATGTCCACGTGAGCCCAACCAACTGGGCCCGCGTCGGCGCAACGGAATTGAACAGGTCTGGCTTGTTCGGCGGCGGAGGCGAAAGCTCGCCCGTGAACGCGGTCACGTTCTGCACGCTGTCACCAAAGAAGTAACGGCCCGAGACTTGATGCTTGTTCCCGATCTTCTGATCGATCTTCACCGAAAAGCTGTCGCCATTCGCTTTATTCGGACTATTGACCGTAGTGAGAAAAACGTCGCCGGTCCGGATATCCGATGTCGGCGCGATCGGATAGAAGCTCATGAATGCCTGGCCCACCGGATTGATGCTCAACCCCGCATCGGCGATCGCCGCTGTCGCTGCATCCACCTCGCCTTGCGTGGGAATGCCCGCCTGAAACGGCGAGACGCTGCCTGACCGCTGTCCTTCGTAGTAGACGAAAAAGAAGGTCTTGTCCTTCACGATCGGGCCGCCGAACGTTCCCCCGAACTGCATGTTGCGGAGGGGCGTAGCGCAATCGCCCGTGCATCCGCCGTGCTTGTTGAAGTAGTTCGCGGCATCGGCGAAGCTCGTGTGCCGGAAGCCGTAGGCTGATCCGTGGAACGAATTCGTGCCGCTCTTCATGATCAGGTTGATGGCCGCGCCGCCCTTCACGCCGAATTCCGCCGATGGCGACTGCTGCACATCGAGTTCCTGGATTGCATCGGGTGGAATCAGCGTCGCGGGAATTCCCAGCACGCCGGTCTCATTCAATGCCGAATCGCCGTAGAAGCGATCGTTGTTCGAGATGCCATCCACCAGGTAGTTGTTCGAAGTTGCTCGAGCACCGTTGATGGTGATGGCTAGAAAGCCGCCGCCCGGTGTCCGCTGCACGCCAGGGGTGACTGCGAGCAGTGAATTAAAATCTCGTCCATTGAGCGGCATTTCCTTGATTCGATCGGAATCGATGTAGCTGTTGAGCTTGTCGGAGAACTCGACCAGCGGCGCCGTGGCTTCCACTTCCACCAATTCGGTGCGTTCGCCAATCACCAGTTTGAAATCGGCATGGGTGACGCCGCCTGCGGAAACGTCGGCCGCGCCAAGCAGGGTCTTGAAACCGGGAGCGGTGATGGTGATTTTGTAGCTTCCGATCGGCAACTCGGGAAGTCGGTAGCTGCCGGTGCCGCTGGTGGTAGTCGAGCGAGTCAATCCCGTCGCGGTACTCTCCACTTTCACGATCACGTTTGGCACCACCGCGCCGCTGCTGTCGGTTATGTCGCCCGCGATCGTTCCAGTGATCGTCTGTCCCGCACCTACCGTCATCAATAGACACAGAACAACGCACACACCCCACAATGACCGCATGTCAGGTCCCCCTCGGTAAGACTGGCGTTTCGCTTTAGACGAGTGATGAGGCAACAAGTTTAGTGGGGTTCGAAAGAAAGTCAACGACTGTTGCACGGCACACAATTGACCGCAAGTCATTGGGAAACACGTGGGTTGGACTGATGTCGGGCATTCTGCGCGCACAGTGCAGAGCGCTACAATTTGCAAAATACACGCAACAACAATTTCAATTTCCTGGATGAGGGTTATGGGATGGCAAAGTCGCGTTGTGCTACGTAAGCGGCGAATCGCTCATGCGGAAGCGCGTGCGAACATGCTCGGAAATCAGTTCGATCGCAGAGCGGTTCGCCACCGGATCAGCCTTAGCAAGATACTTCATCGCTTCCACCAGCATCTTCTGACCATCGACGTAGCGGGGATCCGAGGTTCGTTGCCGTTGTTTGCGTCCTAGATCGGGAGGGACCGTAATCGTAAAAACTTTGGCCATGCGGACTCGACTTTCTGCAGTATCCAAAAACCCCACGTTGCGCGATGGAATCCATCGCCTTGAGCTGAGTGCCGGCTCTTCTTCAGCAGTATATCGTCCCGCTAGCTCTTTTTCAGCTTGATTCTGATGATGCTGCCCCTGTTGGGGGAGCCTCAAATAGGCACACAACCGGCGGCATCAGGGTGAGATCACCTTTGTCTTACCAGTGGTTTTTAGCTTGAAGGCGCTGTCGGGCAGCTTCTGGTTGATCTGGATATCGGAGTACTTGGCTAAACGATAGTCCCCGGAAGGTTCGAAGAACTGCTGCTGAACGGAAACACCTCGCGCGGGATCGATCCAGAGCAGGATGCGAGAGATATTGTTGTGGATCTTGACCGACTTCGGGATCAGTTCCAGTTTGGCGGTCTGCACCCCATTCACCGTCTCCGTTCCCAGATAGCTGACGCCGTAGTTCGTTTTCAGCTCATGTCCGCTGCCTCCGAACCCGAGCACCAAGTAGCTCTCCAGGTCTGAACGGTTTTTGCCGGGGTTGTACTCGGTGACCTGATCGATCTTCGGCTGATACACCTGCACCTTCCCATTGCTGTAGAGAACATATTTCTGATCCGGTTCGGCAATCTCCGCCGCCATCTGTATATCTTTATCCTGCCGCCGAAAATAAATTTTCCCTTTTTGGGTATCGGTCTCGTCGATCACCTTCTGATATTGATCCCAGACAAAACTCGCTTCGGTGGAGCGGAAATTTCTGGATGCCACGTCCATCGAAGTGAGCACGCGATCGAGAGCGGCAGGGTTGTCCTGCGACCACGCCGCGGCAGCTGTCAGGCACAACAGTGCACTTGCGATCCATGCCGCTTTGGAGCTCTTCCGCATGAAGTTCGCCGACTACTCCTTTTCCACCCAGACCTTGTAGCTTCGCACGTGACCGCTCGCATCCTTAACCGTCTCGTACTTGCCGATGCTGACTGCCCCGGCGATCGGCTCGATGATCTGCACCAGTTGCCGCGTTACGTCTTCACCCGGCCCGGCGTTCACGGCCGACGCCGGAATCTGATAAATAAAGCCGCCTTGCTCATCGGGAATCACGGCGACCCCGGTAGGATGCGGATTGCGTTCGACCGGTTTGTCCTTGAAATTGATGAAGTAAGGCGAAACAAACACGAAGACCAGGATCAGCGTGACCATGATGTCGTAATGGAGGCTGCCGCGCTCATAGGACCAAAGAATGTAGCCTCGGATTGTGCGCCAGATAGAGCCCATGGAAGAGGTGGCCGGCTCAACCGCAACAACAGCTTGCGACGGATGCAAGTCTAGTTCGGAACTCATGCGATAGCAAACCCTGCGAGCGCCGCTCTTACGCGCTCCTTACATCGATGCGATCGGTGCCCATGTACGGCTGCAGAGCTTCCGGAATGCGCACGCTGCCGTCCGCTTGCTGGCAGTTCTCGACAATCGCGACCCAGGTGCGTCCCACCGCGAGGCCGCTCCCATTCAGCGTGTGCACGAATTCGGTCTTGCCTTTACCTACGGGGCGGAAACGGATGTTGGCGCGCCGTGCCTGGAAGGCTTCAAAGTTCGAGCACGAAGAAATCTCCCGGAACAAGCCCTGCCCCGGCAGCCACACTTCGATGTCATAGGTTTTCGCGGATGATGGACCCATGTCGCCGGTCGAAAGCGTCACGACCCGGTAATGAATTCCGAGCTTCTGCAGGACGGTTTCTGCGTTGTTGGTCAGCTTCTCCAACTCCTCGTACGAACTCTCCGGCCGTGAGAACTTCACCAACTCGACTTTCTGAAACTGGTGCTGCCGGATGATTCCCCGCACATCTTTTCCGTACGATCCTGCCTCGCTGCGAAAACAAGGCGTATAAGCCGTGAGACAGATCGGCAGCTTGGATCCATCGAGCACTTCGTCGCGATAGAGATTCGTCACGGGCACTTCCGCTGTCGGAATCAGCCAGAGATCGCGTTCCCCATGGGGCACCCGAAACGAATCCTCCGCAAATTTCGGCAGTTGGCCGGTCCCGTACATGGAATCCGAGTTGACGAGATACGGTGGAAGCACCTCTGTGTATCCATGTTCCTTCGTATGGAGATCGAGCATGAAATTGGCCAGAGCGCGCTCCAGTCGCGCTCCCAGGCCCCAATAGACGGCGAAGCGCGCGCCGGTTAGTTTCACGGCTCGCTCAAGATCGAGAACTCCCAGGTGCTCGCCAAGCTCCCAGTGTGGCTTGGGTGTGAAATCGAATTGGGGCGCCGTTCCCCAGCGCCGCACCTCGACATTCTCTTCAGGGCCGGAACCGACAGGCACGCTCGAATGCGGAAGGTTGGGAAGCGAAGTCAGTATCTCGCGCAGCCGCGCGTCCGCCTCCTCCGATTTCTTCTCGCTTTCCTGGATCTGCTCCCGTAGATCCTTGGTCGTCTGGATCAGCGCGTCGGCATTCTGGCCGCTCTTTTTCCGCTTGGCGATTTCCTCAGACGCACGATTGCGCTGCGCCTTGAGCGTTTCGGACTCGGTAATCGCATGCCGCCGCTCGGCGTCGATCGTCCGGAAGTCCTTCAAAACGTCAGCCGGGTTCATGCCGCGCTGGCGCAGCTTTTCCTCGACCAGCGCGAGATTCTCGCGGACAAAATTCAGATCAAGCATTCCCTTTAACTGTAAATGAAATTTCCGATCGCAGGTAGCGCAACGGACGTAGCGACACTTCGGCCCCGGCCACGACGTCGGAGTCGGAGAGGGGCGTCCTGGGCAAAATTCATGCCCTCGGGACGCCGTTGCCGAGCGGAACACATCGTCGATTGCTACGCCTTTACTTGCCTGCCTTCGAACCGTCTGCTGCCGGCAAGAACTTCAGATACGCCACCACCGCCTCGGCATCCGTTTTCGTGAACCGGTAGGGCGGCATGGGCGGCCGCGGCCGAATCCCTTTTGTTGTCATTCCGGTGCTCAGCAGTGAAACCACATCCTCTTCGTTCAGGCCAGCCAACCCTGCGATTGCGGGAGCTTTCCCCGCCCAGACTGGGATTGGAACCTTCGGCTCAAATTCAAGTGCGGCCCCTTGCAACTTCTGTCCCGCAATGGGTTCGCCTTTTTCATTGCGTGGAGAGTGGCAATCGCCGCACATGCCGACGTTTTCGACCAGGTACTTCCCACGCTCGAGCTTCGTGTCGGAACCCGTTTTCTTGTCAGCGCCCCATACCAGCACCAGCATCGTAATCAGGCATACGCCCGCAATCACGAATTTCCTCATGAGTAGTGAGTCTCCTGTTTGGTTTTTCGAACCGACTTGCGACGTGCCTCACCCCACTAGCGCCTTTCGGCGTAGCGCGAATCACATGTAAACTAACCCGCGATGATACTCCGACATTCCTTGCGCCTTGTGTTGGCGTTCCTCTGCCTGATCTCCAGCGCCTTCGCTTCGGCCTATAATGCCCGCCCCAAACTGGTTGTTGTCATTGTGATCGATCAGTTTCGCGGAGACTATCTTGATCGCTATCGCGACCAGTTCGGAGAAGGCGGCTTCCGCCTCTTCCTTGACCGCGGTGCGTACTTTAACGGGTGCTACTACGATTATGCAAATACCAGAACCGCGCCCGGCCATGCCACCCTGCTCTCCGGGAGCTACACGAGCGGGCACGGGATCGTAGCCAACGAAATCTGGGACCCCAGAAAGAAAAAGATGGTCACGTCCGTCGAGGACGATCAGACCAGGCTAATTGGCGTCAGAGGCGCTGGACCCGGGGCTTCTCCCCACAACTTGCAGACTGACACTTTGGGCGACGAACTCAAACTTGCGACCGGCGGCAAGGCGCGGGTCTTTGGAATTTCGCTCAAAGATCGCGCTGCCGTGCTGCCTGCCGGATTTGCCGGCGACGGGGCCTATTGGATCGATCCAAAATCAGGGCTGTGGATTACCTCTTCCTACTACCGCTCGGAGCTTCCGGCCTGGGTACAGAACTTCAACGGGAATCATCGATCAGACAAGTATTGGAACCGCGACTGGAAAGATACAGACGGCAAGGTGCTGGGGTCGACTGCCCCGCGTGCTGGCAAGAACGGCAATCCCGCCGGCTTTTATGAGGTTGTCGGAGGCACTCCTTTCGCGAACGACTACGAGTTCGAATTCGCGAAAGAACTCGTCGTGTATGAAAAGCTCGGAACCGGACCGGCCACCGATCTGCTCGTTGTGAGCCTCTCGGCAAACGATATTCTCGGCCACCGGGTCGGTCCGGACAGTCCGCAGATGCGCGGCATGGCGCTGGAACTCGATCGCTCGCTATCCGATTTCTTCAACTTCCTCGGACGTCAAATTGGACTCGCCGATGTCTGGATTGCGCTCTCTGCCGACCACGGTATCGCGCCGCTCCCGGATTTCGCGAAATCTCTTCGCCTGCCGGCCGAAAATCAAGACTCGAACCCGATTCGTGACCAGATCAATTCTTTCCTGTCGAAAAAGTATTCGCGAAAAGCGGAGTACGTCGCGGAGCTCGATTTTCCGCTGGTATGGCTTAGGGATGACGCCTTCGTCGCTGCCGGCCGGAAAGAAGCGGACGCCGAAGGCGATACCGGGGAGGCCCTGCTTCAATCCGGATTCCTTGGATACTTCACCAAGTCTCAACTCTCCCACGGTGAGGTCCCGGCGACGGAAATGGGCAAGCGCTATGCACACAGCTATTCGTCGGAGGGCGGCTGGTACGTGCTTGGCACTCCGAATCCGTTCTCGGTGGGAACCAGCAAGGGAACGGATCACGCAACGCCTTTCTCGTACGATACACATGTGCCCCTTGCATTTTTTGGACTCGCCTTCCAGCCCGGCGTGTATCAAACTCACGCCGAACCGGTCGATCTTGCCGTCACGCTCTCTTCTCTGCTCGGAATCAACCCGCCCGCGCAGGCAACCGGCCGCGTGCTGACGGAAGCGATCGCGCAACGGAAGTTCGCCGCTCCCACGGGAGACAGACCATGACGCCAGTGGCCGGCCCCGATCTCAGCGTGAGCTTTGCCGGAATCGAACTGAAGAATCCGATCGTCGCCGCTTCGGGCACATTTGGATACGGCATCGAGTTCGAAGATATCGTCCACCTCGAGAAGCTCGGGGGATTCGTCGTCAAGGGACTTTCGAAAGAGCCGATGACCGGCAACCCGCCCCCGCGGCTGTACGAAACTGCTGCCGGAATGCTCAACGCGATCGGGTTGCAGAACATTGGCGCGCGCGCCTTCCTCGAAGAAAAGCTGCCCTCCTTGCGCCAGAAAAAAAACATCGTCGTCTTTGCGAATGTCTTTGGCTACACCCGCGCAGACTACGAGCACACCATCCAGATCCTCAACGAAGGCGAAGGCATCGCCGCCTACGAATTGAACGTGTCCTGCCCCAACACCGCGCACGGCGGCATTCAGTTCGGCAGCGACCCGCATTCCCTCGATGAAGTCGTGCGCACTGCGAAGCGCGTCGCGAATCGTCCGGTCATCGCCAAGCTGTCTCCCAACGTCACCAGCATCGCGCAGATGGCGCGCGTGGCCGAAGAAGCCGGCGCCGACGCCATTTCCCTGGTCAATACTTTTCTTGCGATGGCCATCGACGCCGAGACCCGACGCCCCCGCATCGCCAACATCACCGCCGGACTCTCAGGTCCTGCCATCAAACCGATCGCGCTGCGCATGGTGTATGACGCCGCGCATGCAGTCAAAATTCCTGTGATCGGTATGGGCGGAATTGTTTCGCCCGTCGACGTTGTCGAATTCATGCTCGCTGGCGCGAGCGCCGTCCAGGTGGGAACAGCCAGCTACTTCGACCCGGTTGCCACAGAAACTCTGGTCAACGACTTGACCAACTATTGCCGGGAGCATCGGATCGAAAAGATCCGAGAGCTCACCGGTGCGATGATGACGGATTAACGCAAGTCATGCTTGCGCACCCACACGACAAAGCGGAGTTCATCCTCTTCGTATTTTCCGGCAATCTCCCAGCAACCCGGGCTTGAGAAGTCGATGAATCCCACAAGAAACAACTCTCTTCTACCATCTCGCTCCTGGTACGACCTGTTAGCGCGTCCGATTTTCGGAGCCGGTGTCAGGCCATCCAATCGCCGTGCTGTGACCGTCAGTTTGATCGCGTCCTTTTCTGGGATTTCCCGGTAACGAGCCCAGTCTTGCCGCCACCAGAACGTCTTCGCACCCATGCCCCACGTGGCGTCTTTGGGCAAGACGGTCCAGAATCGATCCGTTCCAAACCAGAAGCTCCGGATGCTCGGTGCTCTTCGGTAGTGTGGCGGGGCGACGAAGGGATGGTCGGACGGCTTTGTAGTGGGGCAGCTCTCGGGAACGAGTCTTTCAGCTAACGATGAGATCTCAGTAGGTGGAGCAAGATTGAGCAAGAGCGCGAGAGCGACCATACGCAGAATCATGGGAACCTCTGCGGCTCACGGTTACCGTCCGCTCGAATACCAGATCGATCCCGGCGACTGGTAGTTCAGACCTTCTCCCCATACCACGTGCGTGTCGCCATGATTGTCGATGGCCATTCCAAAATAGTCTCCGAACGGAAACCGGAAGCCCTGTTTCGAGATGTACTTGTATCCCGGGACGTAACCCGACAAACGCGTCTCGTCCGACCAGGTCGCGCCGCCATTGCTCGAACTTCGGTAATACGTGTTCCAGTAGGGCGCGAATCGCGAATCCATCCACCCTACCCGCACGTCGCCGGCGCTTCCAGCCACAACGACGGGGAATGCATGTTCTACTCCAGCATCGGCTGTAGGAAGTTCGACACGGGGCGTCCAGTTTTCACTGCCGTTGGTCGAAGTGGAAAAGTAGATCTTCTGCGGGCCGAGCGCCCTGCTGCCGGAACTCCACAGCGCATAGAGTGTGCCGCCCGCGTCGGATGCGATAGAAATCTGCGCGCCCAGGAACGCCTCGCTGCAATCGTAGGTGTCGCACCCTGGAGCCGCCGTCGAAATATCGAGATGCGATGCATTCCAGTTCTTTCCGCCATCCGTCGATTTGCCTACGAACAAGTCGACCGGCCCGCGCGCGCCGCCCGCCTTCGAGTACGACGCCCACGACAGATACGCGTTTCCGACAGGATCGATGGTTGCTCCGCCGAGCAGCGACCAGCCGGCGCGTTTCGCCGCGTTCACCGGATTCGAACTGAAGCTGCGGCCTCCGTCCTGTGAGTAAGCAACCCAGACATCTTCTTCGTGATTGAAGCCAACGTAGACATTCTGCCCCCGAACTGCGAGCGCCGGCTTGTCAAGTTCCACTGAACTGCGGGCCGCCACCGTGAACAGCCAGGTTGCCCCGGAATCATTGGAGCGTCCCACGATTACTTCCCGCTTCTTCCCCTGCAGCCAGGCCACAAACAGAGTCCGGTGGTCGGCGGGATCCACCGCAATCTGCGGATCGAACTGCCCCGATCCTGACGCCAGCATCACGCGCGGCGCCAGCCACGTCTTGCCATTATCCGGACTCGTTACCAGTAACATGGTCGGAACCCGACAGGCCTTGCACTCGGGCACATTTCCGTAGTGGGGATACAGGATGTACACGCGGCCCAGCGCATCAGCCGCCATCGCTGGCTCCCACTGATCCCCTGCCGTCAGCCCGACCCGCCGTTGCGCGGAGAACTGCGAGGGCACCGCCCAAGCCACGCCGACAAGCAGAAGTAGAACGGCCGCGAGTTTGGAATAGGCTGATTGCACTGAAATGGTGGGGGAACGAACCTCAGCCCGAACTCTACCTTGAATCAGAATGGCCGGTCAACGCCCCGGGTTAGCCCGCCGTGAGCAAAAGGGGCTCACCTGAAGTAATCACAAGGGTATGCTCGAAGTGGGCCGAAATCCTGCGGTCGCCGGTACGCACCGTCCAGCCGTCTTTGTCTGTGTAAACTCGGCCGGAACCGCTGGCAATAATCGGCTCGACGGTAATCACCAGGCCCTCGTTCAGGATCTGCCGGGCCTGGGGATCGGGGTAGTTTGGAACATGCGGCAATTCGTGGATCGTCCGGCCGATTCCGTGCCCGCCGAGCTCCCGGATCACCGCGAAACCTGACTTCCGCACTTCTCGCTCGACCATTCTGCCGATCTCGAAGATGCGAAAACCCGCGCGCGCCACCAGCATTGCCTTCTCGAAAGCCCGTTCGGCGCATGCGATCAGCCGCTCGGCCTGCGGACTCACTCTGCCGACCGGCACGGTCACCGCCGCGTCCGCCATGTAGCCGTTTTTCTCGACTGTGACATCGAGTTTCACGATGTCACCTTCCCGCAGTTTACGGTCGCCCGGAACACCATGAACAGCCTCATCGTTCAGGCTGATGCAGCTCGCGCCCGGAAAGTGGTAGACCAGCGACGGCGCCGACCTCGCTCCGTTCCGATCCATCACTTCTTTCCCGACATCATCCAGATAGCGCGTAGTGACATCAGGACGCACTTGCGCCTTCATCGCATCCAGAACCTGCCGGACAATCCTGCCGACGTCTTTCAGCGCCGTAAGCTCGCATTCGTCCTGAATCGACACGACCATCCCCGCAATCCCGCCTAGCCGCGCGGGATCCGTGGTGAAAAGGATAGCATCAGCACGAATCCGCCAGCGTAAAAGGGCCAGACATGTACCAGGGCGAATCCGAGAAAACGCAGGATAAGTCCGAACAGCGCCAAGACCTCGCACAGCGCAAAAATGATGGTGTACGCCGATTTCCAGCGAACCACAACGATGGCATCTGTCGGCCTCTTTTGTAGCTCTGCTTCGGATCCGCCAACCAGGGTCCGCCGCACGACAAAAATCGCTCCGATCATGCTGATCGAGGCGAACGAAAATCCATAAAAGAGATTCGGGTTGGGAATCACACCATGCGGAGAGAACTTCTCCCCCACGAACACACCCAAGATAATGCTCACGACCATCGCAGCCTGGATCAGGCGCAGATTTCGCAGCGCGGTTCCCATGTCTCCC
>Ga0335070_10000196_pt1 | contig 69156 bp, 55 predicted proteins | sample Lox_Sample_13_FD_206722 | JGI IMG/M metagenome (GOLD analysis project Ga0335070, IMG submission 206722) | Soil microbial communities from Loxahatchee National Wildlife Refuge, Florida, United States - Lox_Sample_1.3 | ecosystem: Environmental > Terrestrial > Soil > Wetlands | place: USA... | reverse complement strand
AAATATCTCTTTCATGTCGCTGCGGATTATCGTCTATGGGCGCGAGATCCAAACGAGATCGTCCGCAACAATCTCGAAGGCACCCGCGCCACGATGCAGGCGGCGCTCGACGCGGGCGTGGAAAAAATCGTCTACACCTCCAGCGTTGCCACGCTGAAGCCCGTCGAAGGCGCTTCTGCCGACGAAACCTCGCGTCACGACGAACGCACCGTCATCGGCTCTTACAAGCTCAGCAAAGTTGTCGCCGAACGTCTGGTCGAAAAGATGATCGCGGAAGACGGTTTGCGAGCCACCATTGTCTGCCCCTCAACGCCCATTGGTCCGCGCGACATCCGCCCCACGCCGACCGGTCGCATCATCGTGGAAGCCGCCACCGGCAAAATACCCGCCTTTGTCGATACCGGTCTAAATCTCGTTCACGTCGATGACGTGGCCGTAGGTCATTTTCTCGCGTTGGAAAAAGGCGCAATCGGAGAGCGTTATATTCTCGGCGGCGAAGACGTGGCCCTGAAAGACATGCTCGGCGTCATCGCCGAACTGGCGCATCGCCGTCCGCCGCGCGTTAGGCTTCCGCGTGGCCCGCTTTATCCTCTGGCCTATGCTGCTGAAGCCGTCGCGCGTTTCACGAACAAAGAGCCGTTCATTACTGCAGATGCGCTGAACATGTCGAAATATCGAATGTTCTTTAGTTCGCAGAAGGCGAAGAAAGCGCTAGGCTATGTAGCGCGGCCGTATCGGGAGGGCATTGCCGATGCGATGGAATGGTTCGGACAGAAAGGCTATCTACAATGATAGCCGTCGCACTCTTGTCACTCGCGATCTGGCTGGTGTTGCTGTTCGGCCGCGGCATGTTCTGGCTCGCGGGCGATCGCGATGACCGCAATGAACCCGCCGAACCTGGAATCTGGCCTTCCGTCACAGCCGTCGTTCCCGCTCGCGATGAAGCAGACGTCATCGCGCGCTCCATCGGAAGCCTGCTCTCGCAGGATTATCCCGGCCCGTTCAACGTCATCCTCGTCGACGATCAAAGCAGCGACGGCACGGCGGAAATCGCCCGCGCGTTACCACAGCAAGAACGTCTCACCGTGATCGGCGGTTCGTCGCGTCCGCCTGAATGGACGGGAAAACTCTGGGCCGTTCGTCAGGGTGTCGCGCAAGCAGGCGCACCCGACTATCTCTGGCTCACAGACGCAGACATCGCGCACTCGCCAGATAACCTGCGCAAACTCGTCGCCCGCGCGGCCGCCGGAAATCTCGTCCTCGTCTCGCTCATGGCGAAGCTGCATTGCAAGACGTTCGCCGAAAAGTTAATGATCCCCGCCTTCGTCTTCTTCTTCGACATGCTGTTCCCCTTCGCGCTGGTCAACAAACCCAAAAACGCGATGGCCGCAGCCGCTGGCGGTTGCATGCTGGTCAAGCGCGATGCGCTCGAACGTGCCGGCAATATCGATGCGATTAAAAAGGAAATCATCGACGATTGCGCGCTCGGTCGCGCCCTGAAGAAACAGGGCCCCATCTGGCTCGGACTCACAAAACGTTCGCAGAGCATTCGTCCCTATGAGGGCTTGGGCGAAATCCGCCGCATGATTGCGCGTTCCGCCTATGCGCAGCTTCACTATTCGCCGTTTGAGCTGATGGGAACGATCGTCGGCATGTGCCTGCTTTTCGTGGCACCGCCGGTCCTGGCAATCTTCGCGACGGGCACAGCGCAAATCGCAGGTGCCCTGGCCTGGGTCGCTATGGCCATTGCTTTTGCACCGATGTCGCTGTTCTACGGGCTTGTCCCGCTTTGGGGTATTCTTTTGCCGGTTATCGGCGTTCTCTACACCGCCTTCACGTTCGATTCCGCGGTTCAGTTCTGGCGCGGCCGCGGCGGCATGTGGAAGGGCAGGGCACAGGCGATCCGCGCATGACAACCGCATCCGATCTCGCATCCGGCAAGGGCCACACCGACGAGAATTTTCCCGTCGCGTCGATTCTCATCCATCCGAGACATCGTCCTGCGATTCTGGCTTACTATCGCTTCGCGCGCGCCGCCGATGACATCTCCGACAACGCAACGGCCAAAGCGGAAGAAAAGCTACGTCTGCTCGATCAGATGCAGAAAAGCCTTTCTGGCGGCGACGATGTTGTGCCCGAAGCCGTTGCGCTGAGAGAAATCGCAGCCGAACTGAATCTGACCACACAGCATGCAAGCGATCTGCTCGAAGCGTTCCGTCGCGACGTCGTCAAGCTGCGTTACGCCAGTTGGGACGAGTTGATGGACTACTGCCGCTATTCGGCAATGCCCGTTGGACGCTTCATGCTCGATGTGCATGGCGAAAGCCATGACACCTGGCCTGCGTCCGATGCCTTGTGTGCGGCGCTGCAGGTCATCAATCACTTGCAGGATTGCGGCAAGGACTATCGGTCTCTCAACCGCGTCTATATTCCGCTCGACCTGATGGCTGCGGTCAATGTCACGCCGGAGGCGCTTGGCGAACCAAAAGCATCATCGGTTTTGCTCGCGATCATCCGGCAACTTGGCGGCCGCACGACGGGCTTGCTGGCGAATTCGAAACCGTTGGCGGACCAAATTGTAGATACCCGGCTGGCACTCGAAGTGGCGGTGATCCAGCGGCTGGCCGAAAACCTCAATAACGGCCTGCTCAAACGGGACCCGCTTTCGGATCGCGTCCACCATTCCAAACCGGAAGCTCTGGGGTTGGCGTTGCTCACGACAGCCGGCTTCCTTATCCGCCGCCGGCGTCCTAAGAAGGCCGCCTCGCAACTGGCAACCCATCCATGACAACCGCAGCAGACATGATGGACGCCGCCCCTGAAATGCAGGAAGCGCGGAAAAAAGCGGCGGGAAGTTCATTTTATTCCGCAATGCGCATCCTGCCCCGCGCCGAACGTGAAGCCATGTTTGCCATCTATGCATTCTGCCGTGCGGTGGACGACATCGCCGACGATGGCATTGGCACGCGCGAGAGCCGCCACGAAGCACTCGAAACATGGCGCAAAGATCTGACTGCTCTTTATGAAGGCCGCCCGCCTGAACGGTTGGCTTTCCTTCGCGAAGCCGTAGAGCGATTTCATCCGCGTCTCGAAGATTTTCTGGCCGTTATCGATGGCATGGACATGGACGTGGCGGAGGACATCTGCGCTCCCAGTTGGGATGTGCTCGATCTCTACTGCGACCGTGTCGCCAGCGCCGTCGGCCGTCTCTCCGTCAAGGTGTTCGGCATGGATGACGATCCCGGGTTCTTGCTTGCCTATCATCTGGGCCGCTCGCTGCAGTTGACGAACATTCTGCGCGATCTCGACGAAGATGCTTCCATCAATCGTCTCTATTTGCCGCGTGAAGCGCTGGACGAGGCCGGTATTCGAACAATCGAACCCAGGCTGGCCGTCGCCACGCCACTTGTCGATAAGGCTTGCCGTATTGTCGCCACCCGTGCCCATGAACACTATCGCGGCGCCGAAGCCATCTTGGCGAAGCGTCCGAAAGGTCGCCTTGCCGCACCGCGATTGATGATCGCCGTCTACGCAAAAATTCTCTCCAAGACGGAACGTTCCGGTTGGGCGCCGCCACGCGAACGCGCGCGTGTAGGCAAGATCGAACTTCTGAGTCTTGTCTTGCGCGACGGATTGTTTGCATGAGCGAAGGCAAGGTCTATGTCATCGGCGGCGGTTTATCCGGATTGAGCGCCGCGGTCGCACTTGCCGGCGCCGGACACAATGTCGAGTTGATCGAAGCTGCGAACCAGGCCGGTGGACGCTGTCGCTCCTATTTCGACTCCGCGCTCGGTCGCACCATCGATAATGGCAACCACCTCGTCCTTTCCGGCAACCACGCCACATTCTCCTATCTGCGAGCGATCGGTGCGGAGAATGGTCTCGTCGGTCCCAATCGTGCAGAATTCACTTTCGCGGATTTACGCACGGGAAAGCGTTGGACGATTACACCCAATGACGGACCGCTCGCGTGGTGGGTGTTATCGAACAAACGACGCGTTCCCGGAACGAAAGCCTCCGATTATCTCGGCATGGCCGGTTTGATGTTCGCCAACAAACGTCAGCGCGTCGAAGACGCGATGACCTGCAAAGGCACGCTATGGGAACGTCTGCTCGAACCTTTCCTTCTTGCCGCGCTGAATCTTCAACCTGAAATCGGTTCGGCCGCATTGGCTGGTGCCATTGTGCGCGAAACGCTCGCCAAAGGCGGCCGTCACTATTATCCGCGCGTCGCCGAACCCCATCTCGCCTCGGCCCTGGTGGACCCAGCACTTGCCTATCTGAAGGCCAAAGGTGCCCTCGTTCGTCTGGGCCAGCGTGTCCGTCGGTTAACGATTTCGGGCGCGCGAATCGCGTCCTTCGATGTGGGCGAAGAGACACAGTTGGGGACAAAAGATTCGGTTGTACTTGCAGTGCCCCCTTGGGTTGCGGCCGAGCTTTTGCCCGGGCTGAAAACCCCTACAGAGCATAGCGCTATAGTAAACGCGCATTATCTTGTTACACCGCCAAGCGGCCTCCCTCCCATCATCGGGCTCATCGGGGGAACAGCCCAATGGGTCTTCGCGTTTCCGGATAGGCTTTCGGTGACTGTCAGCGGTGCCGACCAACTTGTTGATTTAGACCGCGAATCGCTGGCCCAAACGTTGTGGAACGATGTTGCTCACGTGCATGGCCTGAGTGCGGAGCTGCCGCCCTGGCAAATCGTGAAGGAAAAGCGGGCCACCTTTGCTGCAACACCGGAACAGGACGCTCTGCGCCCCAATGCTGCCACGGAGTACGCCAATCTTTTGCTCGCCGGTGATTGGACCCAGACGGGCTTGCCCGCCACGATCGAAGGGGCCATACGCTCCGGCCAAAAGGCCGCGGAATTGGCACTTCGCCGCGAGTCCCTATAATCCACAGATTCGTCATTAGAAAAGTCCCATGAACACGATGATTGTCGATAGCAGCCTGCTTGAGCTGGAGGACGTGATCCAAAACGCCTCCTCGGCGCTGCTCGCCGAGCAGCGCGAAGACGGCCATTGGGTTTTCGAACTGGAAGCCGACGCGACGATCCCGTCCGAATACATTCTGCTCGTTCATTACCTTGCCGAAACGCCGAACCTCGTGCTCGAACGCAAGATCGGCAACTATCTGCGCCGCATTCAGGGCACGCATGGCGGTTGGCCGCTGTTTCACAACGGCGCGTTCGACATCAGCGCTACGGTGAAAGCCTATTTCGCGCTCAAGATGATCGGCGACGACGTCGACGCGCCGCACATGAAACGCGCGCGCGAAGCCATTCTCGCGCATGGCGGCGCGGAACACGCCAATGTGTTCACCCGCATCCTGCTCGCACTCTATGGCGATCTGTCGTGGAAGAGCGTGCCGACTATTCCGGCCGAACTCATTCTCCTGCCGCGCTGGTTTCCGATCCACCTTTCCAAGATGTCTTATTGGGCGCGCACGGTGATGGTGCCGCTCCTGGTGCTTGCTTCGCTCAAGCCGGTGGCGCGCAATCCGCGCAACATCCATGTACCCGAGCTGTTCAAGGCCAAGAAAGTGCCTGCGCAACGGCGGGCCCCGCACCAGAACCGCTATTGGGCGTGGTTCTTCATCAATCTCGACCACGTGCTCAAAGCCGTTGAGCCGTTCTGGCCGAAGAAGCTTCATCAACGCGCTCTCGACCGTTGCGTGGCGTTCGTCACAGAGCGTTTGAACGGCGAGGACGGGCTTGGCGCGATCTATCCCGCCATGACCAACAGCGTGATGATGTTCGACGTGCTGGGCTATCCGCCGGATCATCCCGACCGCGCCATCGCGCGGCATTCGGTCGAGAAACTTTTGGTGGTGAAAGAAGACGAGGCGTATTGCCAGCCTTGTGTTTCTCCCGTGTGGGACACGGCGCTCGCCTGTCATGCCCTCATGGAGGTGCGCGGCGAAGAAGCCAACGAGAAGCTCGTTCAGGGCCTCGAATGGCTCAAGCAGCGCCAGGTTCTCGATGTCAAAGGCGATTGGGCGGAGGAGCGTCCCGATGTGCGTCCCGGCGGCTGGGCATTTCAATATGCCAACGATCACTATCCCGATCTCGATGACACCGCTGTTGTTGTGATGGCGCTGGATCGAGCGCGCGAGACGATTGCGCCACAGGCCGATTACGCCCAGTCCATCGCGCGTGGGCGTGAATGGGTCGAAGGGCTGCAGAGCAAGAACGGCGGTTGGGGCGCGTTCGACGCGGACAACTCCTATCACTACCTCAACAACATTCCGTTCGCCGATCACGGCGCGCTGCTCGATCCGCCGACCGAAGACGTGACGGGCCGTTGCATCGGCATGCTCGCGCAGCTTGGCGAGCCGCTCGATAGTCCGCGCATGAAAGAGGCGATTGCCTATCTCGAACGCGTGCAGATGAAAGACGGAAGCTGGTTCGGCCGATGGGGCGTGAATTATGTCTACGGCACATGGTCCGTGCTTGCCGGCCTGAATGCGGCCAGAGTCGACACCAACGCACCGATGATCCGCCGCGCCGTCAATTGGCTCGTCTCGATCCAGAACGAAGATGGCGGCTGGGGCGAGGATTGCAACAGTTACAAGCTCGACTACGCCGGGTATGAGCGCGCCCCTTCCACCGCTTCGCAAACTGCATGGGCATTGCTTGGCCTGATGGCGACCGGTGATGTCAATCACCCGGCCGTTGCGCGCGGTATCCGCTTCTTGCAGGAAACGCAGGGCGAAGACGGGCTCTGGCCGCAGGAAGAATATACCGGGGGCGGTTTCCCGCGCGTGTTCTATCTGCGATATCACGGCTATCCGAAGTTCTTTCCCCTTTGGGCGGTTGCGCGCTATCGCAATCTCAAGCTCGGCAATTCGCGTCGCGTGGATGTCGGCCTCTAGATGATCGTTGCCGTTACCGGACTTGTGCGGGAGGCCCAGATCGTAAAGGGTTCGCGCATTGTGACGGTGGTCGGCGGTGGTGATGCCGAAGGCTTGAAAAAACAACTCGACTCCCTTCTGCCGGATAAAACTATCTCCGGCGTCATCAGCATTGGTGTTGCAGGCGGTTTATCGCCGGACTTCGCACCCGGCAGCGTTGTGGTCGGTACGGACGTCGTGGCGGGAAACGAGCGCTATCCCACCGATGTCGATTGGATGCAGCGGCTTTGGAAGGCCATACCACGCTCCAAACCCGGCACCATCGCCGGAAGCGACGACATCATCACCTATCGGCCGGACAAGACCGATCTCTTCGAACGAACCGGTGCTGTCGCCGTCGATATGGAATCCCACATCGCGGCGCGTGCCGCAGCTTCGCGCAATCTCCCCTTTGCTGTCCTACGCGTGATTTGCGATCCCGCCAGCCGCACGCTGCCGCCCGCGGCCATGGTCGCCATGAAGGCAGACGGCGCCATCGACTATGAGGCGATCCTGCGCTCGGTTATGGCGCATCCGCTACAGATACTGGACTTGATCTATCTGATGCGGGATTCGTCCGCGGCGTTCCGCGCCTTACTCCGCTGCCGCAATTTCCTCGGGGACGGACTTGGCTGTCCTGATCTCCGCTAATTTGTGTTCGACATGGCGGGAGAACACGAATTCAGCCGGGCGCTGATTGGCGAGTGAAATATCCGGCGCCATCGGGCCCTCGGTCTTCACGCCGCGCAGTTGCAGCGGAATGAGCTTCCACGGCTTCTTCACGGAATCGGCGACGGCGGTGCCTTCGAAGCCGCAGTGAACCATACAGTTCGCGCACTTCTCATAATTGCCGACGCCATACTTGTCCCAGTCGGTGCCTTCCATTAGTTCCTTGAAGGTCTTCACATAGCCTTCGCCGAGGAGATAGCAGGGCTTTTGCCAGCCGAAGACAGTGCGTGCCGGCATCGACCATGGCGAGCATTCATAGGTCTGGTTGCCCGCAAGGAAATCGAGGAACAAGTCGGACTGCGTGAACGACCACTTCTTGCCGCCGTTACCCTTGGCGAGGATGTCGCGGAACAGCTTCTTGGTGCGTTCGCGATTCAGGAAGTGTTCCTGATCCGGCGCACGCTCATACGCGTAACCCGGCGAGACCGTGATGCCGTCCAGGCCCATCGCCATCATTTCGTCGAAGAACTTCGCGACGCGCGGAGCTTCGGCATCCTGGAACAGGGTGCAGTTGATCTGCGTGCGGAAGCCGCGGTCCTTGGCCATTTTGATGGCTTCAACGGCTTTTTCGTAGGTACCATCCAGGCAGACGGACTTGTCGTGCATCTGCTTGTCGCCATCGAGATGGATGGACCAGGTGAAATTCTCGTTCGGCTTGTACTGGTCGATCTTCTTGGCGAGCAGCAGCGCGTTGGTGCACAGGATCACGAACTTGTCGCGTGCGATGAAGCCTTCGACGATCTTGGGCATCTCCCGGTGCAGAAGCGGTTCGCCGCCGGCGATCGAAACGGCGGGCGCGCCGCATTCGTCGATCGCCGCCATGCAGTCTTCGTAAGACAGGCGCTGGTTCAGGATCTCGTCGGGATAATCGATCTTGCCGCAACCGGCGCAGGCGAGGTTGCAGCGGAACAGCGGCTCCAGCATGAGCACGAGCGGATAATGCGAGCGGCCCAGGAGGTGCTGCTTGAGGACATAGGCGCCGATGCGCGCTGCCTGTTTTGCGGGAATAGCCACGAACGCTCCGTTCAGTTGCGCAATGCTGCCGGAAGGCGGAACTCGATGTGTTCCTTGATGCCGTCCATATTCGAAACTTCCACGTCGCCGATCCGGCGCAACGCGGCGATGACGTTTTCGACCAGGCTTTCCGGTGCCGAAGCGCCGGCTGTCAGACCAACGGTTCTCTTTCCATCGAGCCACGTGGGATCGAGTTCGGTTGCATCGGCGATCAGATAGCTGGGCACGCCTTCTTCCAAACCGATTTCGCGAAGGCGGTTGGAATTGGAACTGTTCTGCGCGCCGACCACCAGGATAACGTCGGCCACCTTGCAAAGCTCCCGCACCGCCGTCTGGCGGTTCTGGGTCGCGTAGCAGATGTCCGATGTCTCGGGGCCGACGATATCGGTGAAATGCTTCTTCAGCGCCGCGATGATGCCGCGCGTGTCGTCGATGGAAAGCGTGGTCTGGGTGACATAGGCAACCGGCGCATCGCGCGGGATGTCGATGGTTTCGATGTCCTTTTCGGATTGCACGAGGGCGACCGGCGCACCGACCTGGCCCATGGTGCCTTCGACTTCGGGATGGCCCGCATGGCCGATGAGGATCAGGGCGCGGCCCTGGCTGACATAACGCTTGCCCTGCATGTGAACCTTGGACACGAGCGGGCAGGTGGCATCGAGCACGGGAAGGCCGCGGTCGGCAGCTTCTTTCACCACGGCCTGCGGCACGCCGTGGGCGCTGAACACGGTCACCGCGCCTTCGGGAACTTCGTTCAGTTCCTCGACAAAGCGCGCTCCTTTGTTCTTCAGCGTTTCGACGACGTGCTTGTTGTGTACGATCTCGTGGCGGACGTAGACGGGCTGGCCATACTTCTCCAAGGCGCGTTCGACGGTGTCGATCGCCCGCACCACACCGGCGCAGAATCCGCGAGGCTCAGCTAGAATGACGCGCATCATGGATAAATAGGCACCTTTACTACCGGCCGCCATCTGCGGCCTTGCCCCCAAGCCGTTGTGTTTACTCGCGGAGGCCCCCATCGTCCATAGTTGCTCTTTCGCAACCGCGAAGTCAGGCTGGTGTAGGCTATTCCGGTCACGATCCCAGTATGTTAGCCGCTTGCCTGGCCCGCAGGCTGGTGGTTCCTTACACACAGGGGCAGAGGGGTTTTGATGCAGATTCGCGCCGACCACAGGGCGGTTGATTTGGATGCCGCTTTGGCGGCCTCGGCGAAGGCGGTCGAGGACGCCATGGAGGCTTTGCTGCCCCAGCCCACGGGTCTCTATGCCCGGGCGCAGGAGGCCATGCGCTACGCCATCTTCGCGGGCGGCAAGCGGCTGAGGCCCTTCCTGGTCCTGCAAAGCTCCCGTCTGTTCGGCGTGCCCCCGGCCAACGCCGTCCGGGTCGCGGCGGCCATCGAGGTTCTGCATACCTATTCCCTCGTCCATGACGACCTGCCAGCGATGGACAATGACGACCTGCGCCGTGGCCGGCCTACGACTCACCGGGCCTTCGATGAGGCGACCGCCATCCTCGCTGGCGACGGGCTTCTGACCATCGCGTTCGAGATCGTGGCCGATCCGGCGACCCACACGTCCGCTGCGGTGCGTTGCGATCTGGTGACGAAGCTCGCCAAGGCATCGGGTAGCGAAGGCATGATCGGCGGACAGATGATCGACATGAAAGCCGCCGAACAGACGCTGACCGCCGAACAGGTGATGCAATTGCAGCGGCTGAAGACGGGCGCGCTGTTCGAATTCTCCTGCGAGGCCGGCGCCGTTCTGGGCGAGGCTTCGAAAGCGGACCGCGAGCGGATGCTTTCCTATGCGCGCGATTTCGGGCTCGCCTTCCAGATCACCGACGACCTGCTCGACGTGACGAGCACGGCGGAAAAGACCGGCAAATCCGTCGGCAAGGATCAGGATCAGGGCAAGGCGACGTTGATTTCGATCTACGGGATCGATGGGGCGAAGGCGGAAGCCCAAAAGCTGATCAACCGCGCCATCGATACGCTTGCGCCCTATGGCGAGAAAGCCGCCGAATTGCAGGCTTTGGCGACGTATCTGCTCACGCGCGAAAGCTAGAAGTCCGGCAGATCCGTCGTGTCGATTTCGCCGTTGCGGACCTGGTTTTCGCGGTTCTGCAGATAGAGACTGCGGATCGTGGCGTACATGTCGATCGACTGGCGTTCGATGTCGCGCAAGGTATCGATGTTGCGCGAACGGGAATCCACCGTCGAAAGCGCGCTCTGGAACAGCGAGTAGTAGACTTTTCCGTCCCAGGCGAAATAGCCGAACGCGTTGAAATAGTGATCGATGTAACGCCCGCCCAGATCGCGCGGCTGTGTCGAACCCAAAAGCGGCAACACAAGATAGGGCCCGCCGGGCACACCGTAGTAGCCAAGCGTCTGTCCGAAATCCTCCGTGTGATAGGGGATGCCGCGTTCCGAGGCGACATCCACCAGTCCCAGTATCCCGATGGTCGTGTTCAGGCCGAAGCGCTCCGCCGTGTAGCCCGCGCGGGTGAATTCCAGTTGCAGGATGTCGTTGGCGAAGGTGATCGGCAGGTTGATGTTCGACAGAAAATTGTGAATGCCGGTGCGGATCGAACCCGGCACCGCGCTCACATAAAACGTGGCGGCGGGAAGGGCGGCGCGGTCGTCCAGTTCCTGGTTGAAGCTGAAGAAGGCGCGGTTCATGCCTTCCAAAGGATCGTTCGGTTCGGTCGGTTTGGTGGCGCAACCCGCCAACGCCAAACACACCCCGCCAATCGCGAAAACCCGCCCAAGAACGCTCGTCACGCAAGCCCACCCAAGAACGACACCGCAGCTCGCGGCACCCCTTAAGTGTCGGAAATTCAAGCCGCTTTGCAAGCCCGGACGGCCGGAAAGGTGAATGCGGGCCGCCCCGCACCGAAAAGTGAGGGCGCGGCGTAACCCACCCCCATTGTCGCAACGTATTAAAGAACAAAGATAAGGAGGCGACATGCCCGCCAATCCCAAAGGAACTCTTGGCCGCCGCCAGCTTTTGCTGGCCGGAACCACGCTGGCCGCATTGGCGGCTACGGTGGGATGGGCCGGTGCCGCGCAACCCAAGCTGATCGCCATCGAACTCTTCACGGATGCGGGGAAGAGCAAGGGCTTGGTGCGCGTGCCGAAGGTCGTGAAGGCCGATGCCGAATGGCGGGCACAGCTTTCGCCCCTTTCTTATGACGTCACGCGGCACGAAGGGACCGAGCGCGCCTATACGGGTGCGACGTGGGACAATCACGAATCCGGTATCTATCGCTGCATCTGCTGCGATACGGCACTTTACGATTCCCATACCAAGTTCGAATCCGGCACGGGTTGGCCGAGCTTCTGGAAGCCGATCAGCAAATACAACGTCACCGAATCCAACGATACGTCGCTTTTCATGGCGCGCACCGCGATTTCGTGTACGCGCTGCGACGCGCATCTGGGACATGTGTTCGACGACGGGCCGAGGCCGACAGGCCTGCGGTATTGCATGAATTCGGCGGCGATGCGCTTTGTGCCGCGCACCACTGCGTGAGGTAGCGAGGATCGAAATGAACAAACTCCATTCACTGTTGGGCCGTTTGGGCTTCGCCGTGCTCGGCGTCGCCGGACTGGGCGCCGTGTTGTTTGCCAGCGCCAACGCGGACGAGACGCCGCGCGCCGTGCCGATGCCGGTGGTCGATACCAGGACGCCCGGCAACGGATTGGAAACAGCGGTCTTGGCCGGCGGCTGCTTCTGGGGCGTCGAAGGCGTGTTCCAGCACGTCAAAGGCGTGAAGGACGTGCTGGCCGGATATTCGGGCGGCTCGAAAGAAACCGCGAGCTATCCGGTTGTCGGCACCGAACTGACCGGGCACGCGGAATCCGTGCAGGTCAGGTTCGATCCGCGTGTCATCACCTACGGCCAGATCCTGCGCATCTATTTCTCGGTGGCGCACGATCCGACGGAAGTGAACAGGCAGGGGCCGGATTCCGGGCCGAGCTACCGCTCCAACATTTTTGCCGCCAACGACGAACAGGCGAAGATCGCGCGCGCCTATATCGAACAGCTCGACAAGGCGCATGTGTTCTCAAAGCCGGTTGCCACGCGCGTCGACCCGCTGAAAGGGTTTTATGCGGCGGAAAGTTATCATCAGGATTTCCTCCTTCGTCATCCCGACAACGGTTACATCGTCGTCAACGACATGCCGAAGATCGCAAACCTGAAACGCCTGCTGCCGCAATATTATCGCGAGCAGCCGGTTTCCGGCGCGAAGGCGTCGTAACGTTCAAACGGAATTGTCGGGAAGATAGATAGTTTGCACGAAGGAGCGTTGCGCTGCAAGTGCATGCGCAAAGTTCCCGCAGCGTTACGCTGCAGGGGGTTAAGCGATTGAAAGCGTTCAAAGTGGGGTGATGCAATTGTGTGCGCGCGAAATTTGCGCGGCAGATGTTGCGGTGTTTGGGAGAAAATTTTTTTGAAAAAATTACTTACCTCCCCATTTCGGGGAGGTCGGGCGCTTGCATCGGCAAGCGACCGGGTGGGGCTTCCAGCGAGCCTCATTGTAGTCCCCACCCGCCGCGCTGTCGCGCGTCGACCTCCCCGCGCGGGGGGAGGTAAGGAGGATGGTTATTTCCGTGAAAATTTCGGCTCTTTTTTCTCGCGGAACGCGGCGAGCGCGCCTTTATGATCCTCGCTTTGCGCCAGACCGGAAACAATCTCGCCCTGAACGCGGGCAGCCTCGTCCGGCGAGAGGTCGAAGGCGCGGCTGGTCATCTTCTTGGTCGCTTCGACCGATAGCGGCGCGCGCGAGGCGATGCGTTCGGCGAGCGCGATGGCTTCGCGTTCGAGATCTTGCGGTTTGTGGACAGCGGTGACGAGGCCGAAGGATTCCGCGGTTGCCGCGTCATATGGCGTGCCGGTGAAGAGCATGTGTTTGGCGCGTGCGATTCCGATGAGGCGGGGCAGGCGCCAGGCGGAGGCCATGAGGCCCACATTCACGCCGGAGCATGTGAACTTCGCTTCGGTCGAGGCGATGCGGATGTCGCAGCAGAGCGCGAGTTCGAGGCCGCCGCCCATGCACCAGCCGTTGACGGCGGCGATCACCGGCACGCGGAAGGCTTCGATGCGATTGATGGCGTCGGCGAAATCGCCCAGCTGGGCGGCGCGCCCGGCGGGTGGGAGTTTGCTTGCTTCTTCCTGTTCCTTCAGGTCGTCGCCGGAGCAGAAGCCCTTGCCGCGGCCGGTGAGGATGAGGGCACGGATCGACAGATCGGCATCGAGCGCGATCAGCGCCTCGCGCAACTGTTTGCGCATGTCGCGGCCGAGCGCATTGGCCGGCGGATTGTCGAATTCCAGCAGTGCTGCGTGATCGCCGATGCGGCGTTGATGAAGGGTGCCCACTTCGTCCTCCTGCGAGCCGCTAAAGAAGGTGCTGCGGGCAGGCTTGTCAATCAGCCGGCAAGCGTCACTTGGTCCATTGGGCGAGCCAGTCGGCAAGCGCCTGCGGCGTCATCGAGCGGGCGTCGGCCAACGCGGAAATGCGTTCGCGATTGAGCAATTTGTCCGTCTTCGGATCGACGATCAGCACGCTCGGCACGCCTTCGAGCCGCTGCGTGATGCCGTAATGCGCGGGGATCTGAAGATTGGTATCGAAACGACCGACATCGACGGCGACTTCGACATAGTGCTTTTCGAGGAAGCGTTTCACTTCCGGCAGCGCCATGACGCCGGAGAGCACACGACAATCCCCACACCAGTTTCCGCCGAGATCGATCAGCAGAAGTTTGCCGCTGGCTTTGGCTTTCGCCTTGGCCGTGGCGACGGCGGCATCGGCGTTGGCGGTTTCGTCGTAGGGATAAGGGAGCGGCGTGTGGAGTTGATCGAGCGCTGCGATGTGGACCTTCGGCGCGGGCGCGGCGAGGGCGGGGAGGGTGAAGGCGAAAATGGCAAAGGCGGCGATTGCGGGACGCATGATGTTTCTCATCGTTGGGCGATCATCATACCCTCCCCTTGAGGGAGGGTCGAAAAATCCGTCAGGATTTTTCGGGGAGGGGTCAATGCCGAGGCAGTTCGGACCCCTCCCCGAAAATTCTCCGCTTCGCTCCGAATTTATCGATGTCGGCACGCTGCCACTACCTCCGCCCTCAAGGGGAGGGTTTGGGAGCACATTTCAATTTCGCCGCAAATTTCGAAACATCCTTCGCCCTGTTCACACGGGAGTGATCGCGCGGCCCTTGGGTTCCCGGGCGGGGACGGGTAGGTTCCACGCCTGAAAACAGGGGAATTCGTCCATGCTATTGTCCCGGTCGCGCCTTGCGGCGCTGTGCCTTTCCACCGTCCTCATTCCGCTCTCCGCCATGTCTGCACCCGCCACGAAAACGCCCGTCGCCGATTCCGACAATCCCGCTTACATGTGGGACCTGAGCGATCTCTATAAGAGTCCGGAGGCGTGGACCGCCGAGCGCGACAAGCTTCAGGATCGGGCCAACAAGCTGGAAGCGTTCAAGGGCACGCTGGGCAAAAGTTCGGCCGACATGCTGAAGGCGCTTTCCGAATATGCCGACGTGCGCAAGGAAGCAACGAGGCTTGACGTCTATGCCTCGCTGAAGGCCGACGAGAATGTGAAGATCGGCGCCAACCAGGAACGCCAGCAATCCGCACAGGCGCTGGAAACGCTGATTAGCGCAAAGACGGCGTGGCTTGCGCCCGAAATCCTCACCATCGGCGCCGACAAAGTGCACGCGTTCGAAAAGGAACAGCCCGAGCTTGAGAAGCGTTTCGGTTTCTATCTGGACAACACGCTGCGCGCCGCACCGCACACGCTCGGCGTGGAGGCCGAGGGCGTGATGGCGGAAGCGGGCAACGTTCTGGCCCAGCCCAATGCCATTTACAGCCAGCTTGCCAATGGCGAATTGCCGTTCCCCACCGTGACGCTTTCGGACGGCACCAAGGTGGTGCTCGACCAGGCGGCTTACACGAAATACCGGCAGTCGCTGAACCGCGCCGATCGCAAGCTGGTGTTCGATGACTTCTGGCACACTTTCAAAGGCTTTCAGGGCACGATGGGAGCGTCATTGACCGCGCAGGTGCTGGGCGAAGTGTTCGAAGCAAAAGTGCGCCACTTCCCCAATTCGCTGGCGGCCGCGACCTTTACCGACAACATGCCGGAAACCGTTTATCGCACGCTGGTGTCCGAAGCGAACAAGGGATTGCCGGTGCTGCACCGGTATCTCGAGATGCGCAAGAAGGCGCTCGGCATCACCGACGAACTGCAATATTACGATGCCTATCCGCCGATCTTCGATTTGAAGAACCCGCCGAAATTCAGCGTGGCGGATTCCAAGCGCATCGCGCTGGACGTGACGTCTGCTTACGGGCCGGAATACACCGCGCTGTTGAAGAAGGGTTTTTCCGGCCGGTGGATGAACCTGTTCCCGCATGAGGGCAAGGCGAACGGCGCCTATATGAACGGCGCGGCTTACGACGTTCACCCCTATCTCTTGTTCAACAACCACGACGATTACGAGTCGCTTTCGACCTTCGTGCACGAATGGGGTCATGCGGTTCACACGCTGCTGACCACCGCCAACCAGCCGTTCGAGAAATCGGATTATTCCACCTTCATCGCGGAGACGGCCTCCATCGGCAACGAGATGCTGCTCAACGACTACATGGTGAACCACGCCAAGACGAAGGCGGAGAAGCTGTATTATCTGGGGCAGGGGCTGGAACTGATCCGCACCACCTTCTTCCGCCAGACCATGTTCGCCGAATTCCAGTTGGCGCTGCATGAGGAAGTGGAGAAGGGCGGCACGCTTTCGGGCGAACGCATGACCGACATCTATTGCGGGCTGCTGAAGAAATATTACGGCGATGCGGACGGCGTGATGAAGATCAATCCCGACTATTGCATCGAATGGGCGTTCATTCCGCACTTCTATTACGGCTTCTACGTCTACCAATATGCGACGTCGATGGCCGGTGCGGCGCAGTTCGCCAACGCCATCGAGCATGAGGGCAAACCCGCGCGCGACCGCTTCATCACCATGCTGAAGGCGGGTGGCTCGGATTATCCTTATGAGCTCTACAAGAAGGCGGGCCTCGATATGGCGACGCCTGCGCCATACGAAGCGCTGCTGGCGCGCATGACGCATATCATGGACCAGATCGACGAGCTGCAGAAGAAGTAGGCATCATAACCCGATTGTCATCCCGGACGGGCGTCAGCGCGATCCGGGACCTATCGAGAAGCGGCACGATAGGTCCCGGCTCTGCGCGATGCTTTCGCATCGCTTGGCCGGGATGACAAAGTTGTGCGATGACAAGTGTGTTTACTGGATTTCCCAGGTGATATTGACGTTTGCCGTCACGCTCTGCTCGCCGGCGGCAACAGGCGGCGGTGCGGCCATTGGGGCCGCCATCGCGACCTTGGCTGCGAACATCGGCATCGGCGACACGTATCCGCCTTCGCTGATCGACATGATCGGCCCCAGCGTGACGCCGGCTGCTTTGGCAAGCGTCTGCGCCTTGTCGACGGCTTCCTTCACGGCGTCTTCGCGCGCCTGTTTCATCAGCGGTTTGGGATCGCGGATGTTGAAGCTAACTCCACCCGCCTGATTGGCGCCGGAGGATACGAGCGCATCGAGGATGGTGCCCACCTTCGATGTGTCGTCCACGATCGCGGTGACCTGGTTGGAGACCTCATAGCCGACGATGCGCGAACGGTCTTCGTTGGGCGCATCCTGGCGATAGGGTGGATATTGCGGGTTGATGGAGAAATTCGAAGTGGCGATCGACTTGTCCGGGATGCCGCGTTTCTTGAGCGTCGCAAACACTTCGTTCATCGCGGTGGAATTGGCGGCAAGCGCCGCGGCGGCGGTTTTGCCTTGCGTTACCACGCCGGCCGTCAGTTGCGCCTGGTCGGGTATCGCGCGCACTTCGCCCTGGCCTGAGACGGATAAGACATGCGGATGAGGCATCATCGCAGGCTGGGCTGCGGCAAGCGCGGGGATGCTTGCGAACATCAACGCGGCCAATGCGGTTTGAGACATTCGATTCTTCGTCATTCGAAATCTCCTCTCTGAATGAGAACCTTGAGACGATGCGCGGGCCTCGCGGCCAAATTGCGGCAGCTCAGGCAAGCCCGCCCGCGATCACCAGTTCGGTTCCCGTAACATAGCGCGCTTCGTCGCTGGCGAGATAGACGACGCCCGCCGCAATATCCTCCGGCTGGCCGGGCACGCCCATGGGCACGACCTTTGCCGAAAGCGCTTCGGGATCGCGCGAAATGTGTTTGGTATTGGCGCCCCCTTCGCCATGCTGCGGCGCGCCTTCGAACTTGCCGTAGACCGGCGTGTCGATGATACCGGGGTAGATCGCGTTCACGCGCACGCCATCCTTCGCGCTCGCGCATTGCAACGCGACCGATTTGGTGAACGCGCGCACACCACCCTTGGTCGCGGAATAGGACGGCATGTTGCCCGAACCGGTGAGCGCCACGGTGGAGGCGATGTTGATGATCGATCCGCCGCCGCCCGCGCGCATCAGCGGCAACCCATGTTTCGTGCCGAGAAACACGCCATCGAGATTGATGCTCATCTGGCGTTTCCAATCCGCCAGGCTCAATTCGGCGATCGGCCCCGCAATCGCGATGCCCGCATTGTTGACGAGAATATCGAGACGGCCGAAACGGGATTTGGTTTCGGCGATCACGGATATCCAGTTCTCTTCGCTCGCCACGTCGTGCTTGAGAAAGATCGCAGCTCCACCCTTGCGCGTAATCTCCTTTACGCAGTCTTCGCCCATTGCCGCATCAATATCGGTTGCGACAACTGCGGCCCCTTCTTCCGCCAGCCGGATCGCGCAGCCCTTGCCGATGCCGCTTGCAGCCCCCGTGACCAATGCCACCTTGCCAGAGAGTTTTGCCAAAGCCTTAGACTCCTAATTATTCGCCCGCGCGACCTTCCCCCACCGCGACAACCGGATGCAAGCCCCGGAACGGGCAAAGGAATTTGGCTTTGGAAAAATTGCTGCTATGGAACCGCCAAGGTGGGCCTGTAGCTCAGCCTGGTTAGAGCCGGCCGCTCATAACGGCTTGGTCGCAGGTTCGAATCCTGCCGGGCCCACCATCGCCAATCAGCTTATCGGCTCAATTACTTAGTGGAAGTGCCCGCGGACAAAACTGGGCACCAAGCGACCGGTGAACCAATTTCGGCTATATAATCGATCATAGATTTCCTCTGGTGGTCTTGAGAGCGAATGCGGGTTCGTAGCTACCGCACCATTCCATCACAAGCGGCACTCGGTCTGGTCGCAGGCGCTGCGGCGGGAGGAAGTTTGAACACATCGATTTGTAGAATCGCTAAGTGAAAGAGAGAGGCAGCTTTCGACCGCCTCTCTCTTCACCTCGCAAGGAAGTCTACCACAGGCGACTATACATAAGGCATGTCCTCAAGACTTGATGAACGCGAGCAGGTCGGGGTTGAGGACATCCGCATGTGTGGTGAGCATGCCATGAGGATACCCCGGATAAGTTTTCAACGACCCTTTCTTAAGCAGATCGACCGCCCGCGGCACTGAACTTGCGAACGGGACGACTTGATCCGCCTCGCCGTGCATCACGAGCACCGGCACGGTGATCTTCTTGAGATCATCGGTGTAATCCAAGAGCCAAGATGCGACAGTTTCGTAATGAGCGAGGGCACCGCCCATCATGCCTTGGCGCCACCAATTCGCGATGACTGCCTCCGAAGGCTTGGCCCCCGGTAGATTGTAGCCGTAGAACGGATTTTCAGGGACGAAACGGAAGAACTCTGCCCGGTTTGCCAGCATGCCTGCCCGGATCTGTTCGAACCACTCCGGCTTTTGGCCGGACGGGTTGTCCTTGTTTTGGTACATGTTCGGCGTCGGTGAGGCGACCAGCACCGCCTTCGCGACGCGATCTTGGTGGCGAGCGACATAGCGAGCCACCTCAGCGCCACCTGTCGAGTGCCCAATATGAATCGCGTCGCGCAGATTGAGGTGTTCAGTCAGAGCGGCGAGATCGGCAACCCAGTGGTCAATGTCATTGCCGGTGCTGGGCTGGTCGGAACGGCCATGGCCGCGCCGGTCGTGGGCGATCACCCGATACCCGTGCTGAACGAAGAACATCATCTGGGCATCCCAGTCGTCCGCTGTCAGTGGCCAACCGTGACTGAAAACGATCGGCTGACCCGATCCCCAATCCTTGTAGTAGATGCTTACGCCGTCCTTAGTGGTGATTGTGGGCATTGTACTTCTCCATTTGGTTAGCCGCAGGTTGAGGGGTATCGCTCGCTGGAGCGGCAATTCCAGCGTGTGATTTCTGAAAATCGGTAGGTCTATTTCGGCGTTAAGAGAGGCCGTCACTCGAAAAATAGATGACCAGTCGTCTATTTACGTCGCAAACTTTTAGGCAAGTAGGCATGACAACACATACCTTTCAAAACTCTCGAAGGGCTTTCCGCTGCGTTCTACTTTCGCACGCATGACGGTGCCTTCGAAAGTGTCTATAAGAGCAACAGCAAGCAGCTTTGTATCTTTGCCTGAGGACAGTTCCTTGCTTGCCTGCGCTTCCCGCAAACAATCGGCAAGTTCTTCCGCCCATTCGCGGTAAACGGTGACAAGTTTTGCACGCACGTCTGCACTGGAAGGCGTGACCTCAAGAGCCATGTTTCCGATCAGGCAACCGGACGCATAACGGTTGCGCTTGTGAAACTCAGCCAGCCCCCGGAAGTAGTTGGTAATGCGGTGGAGAGGCGACGCCTTTTTATCACGCAAGAGCGGCCCATACTCCGCTTCGACCGATCCCCAGTATTCGCCCAGCACTTCCACGGCGAACGCTTCCTTGCTCTCAAAGTAATTGTAGAACGATCCCTTCGGCACACCCGCAGCAGCGGTTATTTCCTGTACGCCGGTGGCATTGAAGCCGATCCGGCTCAGGAGATCGCCCCCTTTTTCGAGGAGCTTGTTGCGGGTATCTGGGTTCGCGGGTCTAGGCATGTATGTAAGATGACCGGTCGTCTCGTTATTGTCAAGCGTGTTTTTACCGAGAACCCGATAATTGTTGAAAATCGCGTTTTAGGCCCAAAGAGCTAGAAATCTGGCCCGGCGGGGGGGCTCACATATTGGAGCCCCGGCGCGGCCAAGACGGGGCGGATGTTATCGAGCGTCGCCAGGGAGAATTGATATTCGACCGACGCGGGTGCGAGGTCGGAAAGAACGCCACGCATTAGCGACATTTGCCATTACCGGAGCTGCTTTTATGGCCTAGAAATGCAGAGAATCCAGTGCCCAGTTTGACCCCAGTTGGTCCACCAATGATTTCAATGGGTTGATCGTTCTCAAAACGTGAACTTTGTTTTTCGCGGCACGCAAACGGCACGCTAAGCTCCGATTCCGTGTTGCGAATAGTGACGGTTCGCTCGAAAGTTCAAATAGGCCGAAAATTCGACGATAGCCGGGAGCGCCAACGCGCCCCAAACCCGAGCTTTCACAGCAATGGCCGGATATTGGCCCGACATCAATTCGGAAGCTCGTTCTTCGAGCCAGAAAATCCAGCGCACCAACTCACTGACATTGCGGAGCCGCTCCAGAATCCTTCACGCCGCCAGTCTTCCAAGTTGCCGCTTGTTCTTGTGGAAGTTTTGTCATGCCCGATCGACACTCGAGACCGCCTGCTACAGCATTGGCAAATGAAGGCGCGTTCTGAGGTCATTTGGCATTGGATGCCCCCATCGGCCTTTTGCATTTAGAATTAGTCGGTTGCAGTACCCGAACAGGCATTGGGGATAGCCGAACGACAATTTTATTTCTCGGATTTTTTCGGTCCGTGCACGCGAATCTTCATCGGCGCCATTCGTTTAAGCCCTCGCAAACGTAAACTTGACCCTCGAAAGGCTGAGGCTGGCGGGGGAATGGCCGACCAGACGGAAACCAGTCGCGAAGACGGCGCGCATCGCCCGGAGGCTCCTGGCGTGAACGATGTCAATGCGTGGTTTGTCCGCGAGGTTCTGCCGCTGGAACCGCTTTTGATGCACTACCTGCGAAAGCAATGGCCGAACCAGAGCGAGATCGAGGATCTCCGGCAGGATGTATATGTCCGCGTTCACGAAGCGGCGAAGAAACAAATTCCGCAACCTGCCAAACCTTTCGTGTTTCGGATCGCACATAATCTTCTGGTCGATCGCATCCGCCGCGAGCATGTGGTGCCCATCGAAGCAGTTGCGGATTTCGACGAGTTGGGCATCGCCATCGACGCGCCGCAGCCAGACCGCAGCGTGATTGCGCGAGATGAGTTGCGCCGACTGCAAGCGGCCCTAGATCAGCTTCCGCCGCGTGCGCGCGAGGCCGTCGTGCTTGGCCGTATTGAAGGATTGAACGGCCGCGAAATCGCCAAGCGCATGGGCATTGGTACGGCAACGGTTTCCGCGCACCTAGCCAACGGCATCCTGGCCCTCGCCGACATCCTGACTGGGGAAGTGCCGCCGCAGGAGCGCAAATCGTGACCGAATCCTGCGATCAAACGCTATCGCCCGCCCGCGCCACAGCACAGGCTGCGGCGGATTGGATTCAGCGCCGCCAGTTCTGGGACTGGAGCGAAAAAGATCAGGCCGAACTCGATGCCTGGCTGGCCGAAAATCCGTTGCACCTTGTCACCTATCTTCGGCTGGAGGCAGCGTGGTCGCGTACCGAGCGTCTGGCTGCTCTCAATCGGCCACTGTCCGAAGTCCCGCGAGTAGCGCCGGAAATCCGAAACCGCTGGCTCCACATGCGGGCGGCGGTGGCTCTGATTGCCTTCTGTGTGGGTGCCGGAGCGCTTTGGCTCGCGCAAAAGCCGAAAGAGAATTCATACGTGACGCCCATCGGCGTGCACGAAACGATATCGCTTGCGGACGGCTCCCAGATCGAACTTAACACCGACAGCGCTTTGCGCACGCGCGTAGATGGAAATCGGCGCGTTGCAGTGCTCGACCGGGGCGAGGCCTTATTCAAGATCAAGCACGATGCCGCGCATCCGTTTGTGGTGATTGCGGGCGATCATCGGGTCACCGATATCGGCACCCAGTTCATGGTTCGTGAACAAGGCGCGCGTGTCGAAGTAGCTGTTCTTGAGGGAAGTGCTCGCCTGGAGTCTGCGAACGCCCAATCGGCCACCTTGAAGGCGGGCGATATGGCAGTGGCATCTCCTCATTCGCTGGTGGTGACCAAGAAGCCTGAGCGGGAGATCGCCAATTCGCTTGCCTGGCAACGCGGCATGCTGGTGTTCAGCCAGACACCGCTCGCCGATGTGGCGGCTGAACTGAACCGCTACAACACCAAGAAACTTGTCGTTGCCGACGCCGATGCTGCCAAAGCGAAGATCGGCGGCACCTTCCCGACATCCGGCGTGGAAGAAGTAACGGCGGCGGCGCGCGTTCTTTTTGGGTTACGCGTGGAAGACCGGGGCAACGAAATCGTGATTTCGCGCTGAGGAAGAAGCGCCAAGCAATCGCGCGGCGAAGCAGGGGGAACAATGACACGGCTTACAAAACTGAAAATCGCACTTCTGGCAGCAACGGCCGCTGTCCCGGCCTACGCTGCGGGTTTCGATGTGCCCGGCGGCGACTTGAAGGCGGCTCTGGATGCCTATGCGCATCAGGCTGGTATTGCGCTTGTCTATAGCGAGGACGCGGTGAAGGGCGTTTATACTCGCGGCGCGCATGGTAACGTTTCCTCCGACGCGGCACTTGCCGACATCCTTTCCGGCACCGGCTTCCACACGCAGCATCAGGGCGGCGCGCTGATCGTGGTGCGGGGCGGACAGCGCAGCGAAGCCAACGAAATCTCACCCATCCAGATCGCGCAAGCCTCCGCTCCGCGGGCCGCGGTGGAAACGGTGACGGTGACGTCTTCGAAACTGGGCGGCGCAGACGTGCAGAGTATACCGATTGCGATCACCGCGCTTTCGCAGGAGCAATTGACCACCACGCAAACCGCTGGCGGCCCCGATCTCGTAAAGCAGGTACCAAACCTGACTTTCACGAAGACGAACTTTACCGGCTACAGCATCCAGATTCGCGGCATCGGCACGCAAGCCATCTCTGTGACGACCGATCCAGCGGTCGCCGTGGCGTTGAACGATATTCCCTTCATCCGGAACCACTTCTTCGAACAGGAATTCTACGACATCGGCCAGGCCGAAATTCTACGCGGCCCGCAGGGTACGCTCTACGGCCGTAACGCCACGGCAGGTGTGGTGAACCTCGTGACAGCCAAGCCAACCGACCAGTTCGAGGCAATGGCGTCCGGCGATATCGGCAACTATAAGAATCGCCGGTTCGAAGGCATGGTCAATCTGCCCATCCTGGACGATCGCGTAGATATTCGGCTTGCTGGCGAATGGACCAAGCGGCAGGGATACACGCTGAACGCCCTAACAGACGATCATGTCGATGGTCGTGACTTGTGGTCCAGCCGTTTCTCGATTGGCTGGAAGCCGTTTGCCAACCTGAAAGCGACGCTTGTCTGGGAACATTTCTCCGAAGACGACGATCGCATGCGCACATCGAAGCAGCTCTGCAAGACTGACCCGGGTTTATCAAGTATTCTGGGGACACACGTTCCAGTGCCCGGCGAACTTGGCGGAGGCCCGGTCATCCAGGCATTTTTGGTGACCACGGGCTATTTAAGTCAGGGATGCCTGCCTGCATCTTTGTATTCTCCAGAGTCTTTCGAAGTGCCATATGGATACTCGCTGCCTTACGTCGTGGCTGGCTGGGTGAGTGGCGGCGTTAGGATCAGCGATCCATATGCCAACACAATGCAATCCCCCAATCTCCGCGTCATCGAGACACAAATTAATCCCATTTATCGTGCGAAGAACGATACGATCGAACTTAACGCAGATTACAGCGTTACTCCCGCTTTAACGCTTACGTCTCAGACTGGATTTAATAAGGATTCACTTTGGTCTACGGAAGACTACAATCGGTTCAACACATCGCCTGGAATTTTTGTTCCCATACAAGGCGGAGGCTATCTGGATAGCCTCATAAGTCCTGACGGTGTTTTCTGCGACCCGCAGTTGGGGTGCAGCAACCGCCTCGTTGCTCAGGATATCTCCCGTGAACATGCCTGGCAGTTGAGCCAGGAATTTCGGTTTGCTTCCAATTTCAGCGGGCCACTTAATTTCAGTGCTGGGGGAAACTATATGCACTACGAAACGGTGGAAGACTATTATGTCTTCGCCAACACGTTGACGCTGTTTGCAGCAAGTTTTGGAGGTGCTGCCGCATCTCGTCCCAATCAATTAAATGTCTGGGTGCCGGGCGTATCCGACAACAGCAATTGCCTCCGATACGGCCACATAAATGGTGGAGAAGGAGGTTATCAATATAGCAACCCCGCAGACGGCGCCGGAGTTCCGACAGAATCTTGCTATTCGATCGATCCCTCACCATTGGCCACGATTGATGCCGAGGGACACAATTACTTTCTCAGTCGCAACCCGTACGCGTTAAATTCTTATGCCGGCTTCGGAGAAGTATATTACAACCTCCTAGACGATCTGAAGTTGACCGGCGGACTGCGATGGACCGACGACCAAAAACACTTCACATTTATTCCCAGTGAACTATTGGTTGCGGGCTACGGTTATCCAAGCACCGGCGTAGTTGATCAAGACTGGGAGAAGTTCACCGGCCGTTTCGCGGCGAATTGGACGCCGAAGCTCGATTTTACCGATCAAACGCTCGTTTATGGCTCTTATGCGCGCGGTTACAAAGCGGGCGGCGCTAACCCGCCCGGAGCAGTGTTGTTTGCTTACGGTGCCGGCGTGAGCGGTATACCGGTGCACCCTCTGACATTCGCCCCGGAGTACGTGAATGCTTTCGAACTCGGAACCAAGAATACGCTTCTCGATGGCGCACTGACCATAAACGGTAACGTCTTCTTCTACGACTATAAGGGATATCAAATCTCCGAAATCGTCGACCGCACTTCGATCAACTTGAACTTTGACGCGAAGGTAAAAGGAGCAGAGTTGGAAGCAACTTATGAACCAAGGCCGGGTCTCAAATTTCATTTTGCCGGTGGCTATGAAAATACGCGGCTTGCAGACGGTTCCAATTCTGTCGATCTGATGGATCGCACCGCAGGTCGACCGGGCTGGGTTCTCTACAAACCCTTCGTGACACAGTCTTCGAACTGTATAATGCCAGACTATGTCGTCACTACTTTCATCAAGGCTTTCCAGGGTAGCGGCTTGGGTAACGTCGCTGTATCTGCTTGTGGGGACTACGGCACTGGATACGATCCTGTTGTTCAAGGTGTTTATCACGATGCTTGGTCCGGAGCGGATGATCCATCTCAAAATCTCGTCAATGGCCAGCCTTACTTCTCTCAGGTAACCAATGGAGTCACCGTAAATCACGGTTATCCCGTCACATATACAGATAGCTCTGGAAATCCGGTGGTATACAATGGGTTCAATCCCGCTACTGCTCCAAACAATGGCGCGGGCTTCAGCAAAGATCTAAGCGGCAACGAATTGCCGAACGCGCCCCCGTTCACCGTTTCATTCTCCGCCGATTACACAATACCTGTGATGGCAGATTGGGCTGCAACCTTGCATGGCGACTACTATTGGCAAGATTATTCCTGGGCGCGTGTCTTCAACGACAATCCTTATGATCGATTGCGCGGTTACACAAACGTAAACCTCGCATTGATTCTTACCAGCCAGGAAGGTTGGCAGGTGATGGGTTACATCAAGAACGTGTTTAACGTAACCGACATCACCGGCACGTTCCTGAATAGCGACGATAGCGGTCTGACAACAAACGTATTTCTGACCGATCCGCGCCTCTATGGCGTGCGCATCACCAAGAATTGGTAAGGGGGGATTAGAAGTGAGCGAACTCGTTCAGCCGCACTATCGCGCATCGGTACGGAAGCAATTTCTTGCGACCACCTCTGCATTCGTATTGGCGGCCTATGTTGCCGGAACCGATGCGGCGAAAGCGGAAGATGCACGCCCCATAGTCTGGATCGAACTAGGCGGGCAGATGGAGCAGGTACAGGGCATCTCCTCACCGTTTACCGCGCCCTTCATGACAGCGATTTCACCAACACCTGCCCCATACGCAAACAACATTTTTCTCGACACGCAGCGGCCCGCTCGCTGGGCTTTTGGGTTCGATGGAGGGGTAACAATCCAGCCAGAAGGCTCCGACTGGTCATTCTCTGTCGGACTGCTTTACGGGCGCTCCAATACCAATCGCCATATTCATCAGCAGGGCGACCCACCTCCCGGCAATTACAATGGCTACCCTGTGCTATTTAATCACAATTCGCCTTTCGCCGACTCGAAGCTGGTTTATGACGAAAGCCATACAGTTTTCGATTTCAGTGTCGGCCGGGACGTGGGGATCGGCGCGCTCGGACATAACGCTACCTCTACGATCAGCATTGGTGCGCGATTTGCGCAGTTCTCAAACAAATCCAAAATCAACGCTATGGGACGGCCAGAAGTTAATATTCGTGGCCCTGTAGCTTTCCATCATTACGGAGTTTCGTTTTACAATTACACATTGTTTGCTCAGGCCGCCCGAAGCTTCCACGGCGTCGGCCCTTCTTTATCGTGGAAAGCATCCGCGGCCCTTACCGGCAATCCCGATGATGGCGAGCTGACGTTGGACTGGGGCATCAATGGCGCCCTGCTGTTCGGCAGGCAAAAGGCCAAGATCAGTCACACCACGCAAGCCTATCACATGCCGGTTACCCAGCCCTACGGGGCGCTTTATGACGGTTATTATTATTCGCGTGTCTACAATTCGCCCCACCAACACACGCGCTCGCGAACCGTCACCGTTCCCAATCTCGGCGGGTTCGCCGGTCTCTCCGTGAAATATCCCAACGTCAAATTCAGTCTCGGCTACAAGGCGGACTTCTTCTTCGGCGCGGTCGATGCCGGCATCGACGAGCGGCATACCAAAACTCTGGGCTTCAACGGACCTTTCGCCTCCATCAGCATCGGTCTTGGCGGATAGGAAATTTTTGGATCGTGATGAGGAAGGGCGGCGAATGTTTCGCCGCCCTTTTTGTTTTTGGCAAGCATTTGCCGCACGCAAAACGTGGCCTGCATGCCGCTGCGAACCGCTTGGCATTATCGCCATCGCGCTCGATTGGCCGCTCCCCGCCAGAAGAGGATGTCGCTGCGCAATAATATTATCTGAATGCCACACCCGAATCTTTCTCCCCCAACTTTGTCATAATCACCGTAGCCTCGTTCCTGAACCCTCGGAAAGCAGAAGGCGGGCGGGGGATGGCCGAAACACACGAACCGGAACGTTTGAATGCGGGCCTGCATCGCGCGGGCGCGGCCGTGAACGCGTCTGACGTCAACGCGTGGTTCGTCCGCGAAGTGCTGCCTCTGGAGCCGATTTTGATGACCTATCTGCGCCACCACTGGCCGGACAAAGCCGAGATCGAAGATCTGAGGCAGGAAATCTATGCCCGGGTGCACGAGGCGGCGCGGAAGGAAATGCCGTCGAACGTCAAGCCTTTCGTGTTCGCGGTGGCACGCAACCTTCTTATCAATCAAATGCGCCGCGAAAACGTGGTGCCCATCGAAGCGGTGGCGGACCTGGAAGAACTCGACATTGCGGTCGATGCGCCGTCGCCGGATCGAAGCGTCATCGCGCGCGACGAGTTGCGCCGCCTGCAATCTGCCATCGATCAGCTTCCGCCGCGCTGTCGCGAGGCCGTGATCCTGGGCCGTGTCGAAGGCCTGACCGGCCGCGAGATCGCGGCGCGCATGAACATCGGCACCGCGACCGTCTCTGAACATCTCGAAAACGGTCTGCGGCTCCTTGCCAAGGCGCTCTACGGTGAAGAGTCCGGCGGAAAGGGCATGTCATGAACGGCGCGCCCGAGACTCGGATCGATTTAGTCGACGCTGGCGCGATAGAAGCGCGCGCCGCGAAGTGGATACAGCGCCGTCAATTCTGGGACTGGTCGGCGGAAGACCAAGCGGAGTTGGACGCATGGCTGGCGCAATCGTCCGTCAACCTCGTCACCTATCTCAGACTAGAGGCCGCTTGGGGCCGCGCGAGCAGATTGGCTGCTCTGCGGGCACCCATGCGGGAAAAAGCGCCGGAGAGACCGCGTGGCAACTTTTGGCCGCTCGCGCTGAAGAGCTTGGCCGCTCTCATTCTCGTGGGAGCAATTGCCGGTGCGGCCGCGTCTTATATTCTTCGACAGAAGGAGACGGTTTATGTGACGCCGGTTGGCGGCCATCGCACGGTCACGTTGGCCGATCGCTCTGTTATCGAACTTAACACCGACACGGTTTTGGCTGTGCGCGGCCGCACTGCACGCCTGGAAAAGGGCGAAGCCTATTTCCAGATCCGTCACGATGCGGGACACCCCTTCGTTGTCCTTGCGGGCGACCATCGCATCGCCGATCTCGGCACCAAATTTCTCGTCCGCTCGCAACCGGGTCGTCTCGAAGTTTCGTTGATGGAAGGCAAGGCGCTGGTCGAAACCACCGACAATGCGGCTCAACCACAAGCAGCCCTCCTTACGCCGGGCGATGTGGCAGTCGCAACAGCGGAGTCGATTTTCCTGCGCCGCAAACCGGAAGTCGAATTGGCAAACAAGCTGGGTTGGCGCCAGGGTCTTCTTATCTTCAAGCACAGCACGCTGGCGGATGCCGTGGCCGAGTTCAATCGATACAACGGACAAAAGCTGATTGTCACCGATCCGGCCGCCGCCAATCTGAAAATCTACGGAACATTCCGCGCCGACAACGCCGCGCAATTCGCACTGGCCGTTCGCGAATTGTTGGGACTGAAACTCGAACGAACGGGAAGGGGCATCGTGATGTCCCGCTAGAGCGGGTACGCACGACATTCACTTATGGCGCAATTAGCGCCTTTGATAGGGGGGGCAAATGCCTGGCAAGAAACTATTTAAGCCGATGCTTTTGGGAAGCGCGTGCGCAATAGCAATCGCAAGCGCGGCATTGGCCGAGAATTTCAACATCCCGGCCGGAAATCTCGACGAAGCATTGAGTGCTTATACGGTGCAAACCGGTTTCCAGCTCATGGTCTCGGACGATGCGGTCCGGGGGGTGCGCACGAGAGGCGCTGTCGGCAATCTCTCTTCGGATCAAGCTCTGTCGCGCCTTCTTTCCGGCACTGGTTTCGTGATCCGCCGCCAGGCCGGCGCAATCCTTTTAATGCACAACGAGCAACAATCCGTCATCGACACCCCGCAAATGGTATTGGCCCAAGCGGCGCCTCAGCCGCGCGCTGCGGTTGAAACGGTGACTGTCACTTCGTCGAAACTGGGTGGTGCGGATGTACAGAGCATCCCCATCGCCATTACCGCACTGAGCCAGGAACAACTGACGGCAACGCAAACGGCTGGCGGGCCTGACCTTGTGAAACAGGTTCCAAACCTGACATTCACGAAGACGAACTTCAGCGGCTATAGCATCCAAATTCGCGGTATCGGCACACAGGCGATCTCGGTTACCACCGATCCCGCCGTTGCCGTCGCGCTGAACGATATTCCGTTCATTCGCAATCATTTCTTCGAACAGGAATTCTTCGATCTTAGCCAGGCGGAAGTGCTGCGCGGACCGCAAGGCACGCTCTACGGCCGCAATGCGACGGCGGGTGTGGTGAACCTCATCACGGCCAAGCCGACCGATCAGTTCGAGGCTCAGGCCTCCGGCGATATCGGCAACTACAAGAACCGCCGCTTCGAAGGCATGATCAATCTGCCGATCATGGATGACCGTTTTGACTTGCGCATTGCGGGCGAGTGGACCAAGCGCAACGGTTATTCCACAAATGAGATCACCGGCAATCCCATCGATGGCCGTGACTTGTGGTCAAGCCGGGTCTCGGTGGCGTGGAAGCCGCTTGATAGCCTGCAAACTACTCTCGTCTGGGAACACTTCTCCGAAAACGACGACCGTATGCGCACCGCGAAGCAACTGTGCAAGACCGATCCCACAAAAACGGAAGTGCAGGGCGTTCCGGTTCCCGAAAACAGCACGTTGGCATATGCAGGCCAGCCCTATTTGAGTCAGGGCTGCGCGCCGACATCACTTTATTCGGCGGATGCATTCGAAGTGCCAAATGGACTGACACTCGCCTACTACGAACCATTGGGTTTCGAGGGAATTCCGGTTATGGCGAGTCAATTTCAATTTGATCCCTACGCCAACACCCGACAATCGACAAACCTGCGTGTCATAGAATCAACCATCGACCCACAATACAAAGCGAAGAACGATACAGTCGAATTGAATGCCGACTACAAGTTAACGCCTTCTCTGACATTCACGTCGCAGACCGGATACAACCGCGACTTTCTCTGGTCCACCGAGGATTACAATCGGTTCAATACGAGGTCCGGGGCGTTCATAGCCGGGGGCATACTGGATTCCACGACGCCAATCGACCCGGACAACGGCATTTGCGCTCGCATCGGCACTTACGGCAGTACCACATGTACCGCGCTTTATCAGCCATGTGCTCCGGCAGGTATCCAGTTTAATGGGGGCCAGACTTGTGCCGCTGTGGGAACTTTTTGCGATCCGCAGCTCGGTTGCAGTGATCGGCTGGTCGCGCAGGATTTGAACGACGAACATTCTTGGCAGCTCAGTCAAGAATTTCGCCTTGCCTCGAATTTCAGCGGGCCGCTCAATTTCAGCTTTGGTGGAAATTATCTTCACTACGAGACGGAAGAAAATTACTACGTCTTCATAAATTCATTGACGCTTGCTTCGTATACGTGGGCTCGCAACGGCACGCAATCGCCGGCTCAAACCCTTCCTTGGATACCGGGAATTTCAGACAATTCCAACTGCATCGTGGGTGGTTTCACGATATTGAACCCGAATATCCCGAGCAATTTCCATACCGCGATACAAGGCCAAATTGCGTGCCAATACATTGATCCAAATCCCATTACCAATCTTGACAATCAGGGTCACAATTATTTCTTGAGTCAAAATCCATATACCTTGAACTCCTATGCAGGCTTCGGAGAGGCATATTATAGCGTTGCTCCCGACCTCAAGCTGACTGGGGGATTACGTTGGACGGACGATCAGAAACACTTCGTTGATATTCCCAGCGAGCTTCTCGTTGCGGGTTATGGTTATCCCGTAACTGGCACGCTCGATCAGACGTGGAAGGAATTCACGGGTCGCTTTGCGGCGAACTGGACACCTAAACTCGATTTCACTGATCAGACGTTGCTCTATGTTTCGTTCGCACACGGCTACAAGGCAGGTGGTGCTAACCCACCGGGCGCACAGCTTTTGGTGTTCAATGGAACAGGAATTGGCGATCCGATCCATCCTTTGACCTTCAAGCCTGAATTCATAAACGCTTACGAGTTTGGCACAAAAAACACGCTGTTGGGCGGCGCCCTAACTTTCAATGCTAATGTGTTCTATTATGACTACAAGGGATACCAGATATCACGAATTGTCGACCGCACAGCGATAAATGATAATTTTGATGCCAAAGTGAAAGGCGCTGAAGTTGAAGCGACATATGAGCCAACACCAGGACTCAGATTTAAATTTGCCGGGGGGTATGAAGACTCGAGAATCAATAACGGCCAAAGCTCGATCGACCTGATGGATCGCGCCGATGCGGCAAATCATCCGGATTGGATGGTCGTAAAGCCGTTCGTAACGCAGGCATCAAATTGCATTTTGCCGGTATCTGTGGTCGCCGCCATACTGACGGTTCACCCGCCACTCAACCAGTCATCCGGAACCAGTAGTGTTCCGGGCGCCTGCTCGAATGCTTATCAGTTCGATTTGGATCCGGTCACACTCAATCCCTATAAGACCAGCGGGCCGCCAGTGTATCCAGTAGACTACGCCCATATTACTGGCGGCGTGTCGCAAGATCCCGGAGCTTACCAAGGATTTGATCCTGCATCAGCACCGAACGGCGGCGAAGGGTTTGCGAAGAATTTGGGAGGAAATGAGCTTCCGAATGCGCCGCCATTCACAGTGTCCATGTCCGGCGATTATACGATACCATTTACCCCAGATTGGGCGGGCACATTCCACATCGATTATTACTGGCAGGATTATTCCTGGGCGCGCGTCTTCAACGATAAACCATACGACCGCTTGCGTGGTTACACCAACGTCAATCTCGCACTGATCCTGACAAGCCAAGAGGGCTGGCAGGTAATGGGTTACGTCAAGAACGTCTTCAACGTCACCGACATCACCGGAACGTTCCTAAATTCTGACGACAGCGGCCTGACTACAAACGTGTTCCTGACCGATCCACGCCTCTTTGGCGTGCGCGTCACGAAGAACTGGTGAGGGGGAAACGCCAATGAGCGAATTGATTCAAAAGAATGAAGGTCGTGACTTCCGCTGGACGCTATTGGCGGGAACTTCCACGCTAGTTCTGTTGGGCTATATCGCCACCGTGTCCGCTGCAGGTGCCGAGGGCGCGGATCGGCCCTCGCTTTGGATCGAACTCGGCGGACAATTGAGTCGGATAGAAAGCGGCCAGGAAGCCTACAACCCTCCCTTCGTCGCACTAACGCCCTCCAATTTGGCGAGTCCGCTACAAGCTGAAAGGTCTCCAAGATATGGTTGGGATGAAAACGTCGCCTTGATGTTCGAGCCTAGAGGCTCCGACTGGACGTTTTCCGCATCCATCCGCTATGGACGGTCGAATAATTCCAAACACATCCGTCAGCAAACTTATCCAACGTACTTTACCGCTTATTCTAAATTTCGCCGTAGTAGAAGCGGCGTTGTCTTTAGTCACACGAACGTCTTCCAGGTTGCCCCGAAGGCCGCTCGATTTTCCGACACGGCCGCGCAGCACAATGAAAGCCATACCATTCTGGATTTTCAGACTGGGAAGGACCTAGGAATAGGTATATTCGGCCGGCACTCACAGTCCGTTATGGATTTCGGCGTCCGTTTTGCCCAATTCGCGTCCAAAACAGTGATCGACTTAAAGGAGAATCCTGACTGGCAGTTCAAGCCGGTTATTACGAGTACCGCATTTTCCTACAATTATCCGAGCTACCATTATAGTTTTCGAAGAACTAACGAGCAGGTTTATCAGCCCTATCACAGCTTCGCAGGAAGATTCCGAGCAAATCGCAGTTTCACTGGTTTTGGCCCGTCAATTTCTTGGAAGGCGTCGGAGCCATTAGTAGTGAATTCGGAGGACCGTGCGTTAATGTTCGATTGGGGAGTGAATGCTTCGATCCTATTCGGCCGTCAAAAGGCGATGATTCATCATCAGACAACGTCTTTGTTCCATTCGACATACGCAGGGCCAGCAAGCAAGGTAACGGTTTATCGTCATCCGGTCATGCCTGATCATCTTCGTTCACGCGGCGTCGTGGTTCCCAACATCGGTGCCTTCGCCGGTCTCTCGGTGAAATACCCCAACGTCAAGGTTAGCTTCGGTTACAAGGCCGACTTCTTCTTTGGCGCGATGGATGGGGGAATCGACGTGCGCCGAACCGAAGACGTCGGCTTCCATGGGCCTTACGCGTCCGTGAGCATCGGCTTGGGCGGATAAGCAGCGCCCGGCCTGTTTATTCGACGAAAGCGGCGGAGCAATCCGCCGCTTTTTTGTTTCAGTCCCAATGGGTCCCGGCCCTTGCCGGCAAACGCCCCGCAATTTTCTTTCCCGGAGAAAAGACCCGGCCGTTTTCCGCCGCCGCTTGTCTATTCCGATGTAGCGACTTGAATCGTCCCGTCGAAGGGCAGGCTGGGATGACCGATAGCACCGACACCGGGCGCGATGGCACCGAGCAAAGACTTCTAGGCATGGCACCCGCCACCCCGGAGGTTGATGCCTGGTTTGTGCGTGAGGTGTTGCCGTTGGAGGCGACCCTTATGAAATTCCTGCGCCGCAACTGGCGGAATGCGAGCGAGGCACCCGACCTGCTTCAGGAAATTTACGCTCACGTCTATGCCGCCGCGCTAAAGCAAATCCCCGATACCCCCAAAGCCTTCGTCTTCGCCACGGCACGCAACCTTCTCATCAACCTCATGCGCCGCGAGCAGATAGTCGCCATCGAAGCGGTGGCCGATCTCGATGCGCTCTCCGTTGCCGCCGAAGAACCGGGACCGGATAGAAATGCGGAATCCCGCGCCGAATTGCGCCGCCTGCAGGATGCGCTCGACAAATTGCCGCGCCGCGCGCGCGAGGCATTCATGTTGCGTCACGTCGATGGGCTTTCGCGACGCGAGATAGCCGAGCGCATGGGCGTCACCGAAAAGACAGTGAAATGGCATCTGGGCGAAGGTCTGCGCGCTGTCGCCGACATCCTGCACGGCCGGCCTGAATTCGGCGGAGGCAAGCCATGAGCGGATCCGTCCCCGAACTGGGTCAATTCGGCAAACCGTCCCCACAAATCCAGCTCGACGCTTCTCATTGGGTTGTCGAGCGGCACACCTCGCCCGATTGGGATGGCGATAGCCAGGCGCGCCTGGACGATTGGCTTTCCCAATCGTTCCTCCATCGCGTCGCCTATATTCGTTTTGAAGACGCGTGGAAGCGTAGCCAGCGTCTAACGGCTCTTCGCGCCGCCCCGCGCGGCCGCGCACTTGTTGCGGCGGTCGCCAGGTTGCGCCCGACCATTCTGCGTTCGGCTGCCGCGCTGCTGATCGCGGCTGCTGCCGGATATGCGATCACCTTCTATCCGAAGGCACCGGAAGGCCAGGTTTTCACCACGTCCGTCGGTGGCCACGAGACCATTGTGATGGGCGATGGTTCGCGCATCGAACTCAACACCGACACATCCTTGCGCCTGCGAGAAGCGGCGAACAAACGCGAGGTCTGGCTGGATCACGGCGAAGCACTCTTCCAGATCAAGCACGATGTGCACCGCCCGCTCACCGTATACGCGGGAAACCGCCGCGTCAGCGACCTCGGCACCCAGTTTGTCATGCGCCGCGAACAGGATCGGCTGCGGGTGGCGTTGCTGGAGGGTGAGGTCGCAATCGGCCCCGCCGATAACGAAGGACGCGATCTTGTTTTGGCCCCGGGCAACGTATTTCTTGCCACGGCAAGCCGCATCTCTGTAACCACCGAGCCGGAAAAAAGCCTCGCCAAAGAGCTCGCCTGGCGAAACGGCTTGATCGTATTCCACCGCACTCCGCTTGCCGAAGCAGCCGCCGAATTCAATCGTTACAACCGCGAACAGATCGTCGTGTCGGCAGCAGCGTCCGGCCATGTCATCAACGGCGCGCTGCCCGCAAACAACCCCGAAGAACTTGCGCAAATCGCGCGCAGTCTATTCGGGGCCAAATTCGCAAGGCGCGACGGAAAGATCTTCATCACCGCTTCAAACGGCGCTTCCAACTGACGTCAACGGCCAAACGCATCCATTCGGGGGGTATATGATAAAGCGCTATATCAAAACGGTCTTCGCAAGCGGCGTCTGTGCCGCGGCGCTTCTGTCTGTGGCCCACGCGACGGAATTCAATGTCGCGAGCGGCGATCTCGAATCCGCGCTGAACCAATACACCGCCCAATCAGGTGTGCCTCTGGCGGTTTCATATGATGCGATCAGATCCATCAAGACCAAGGGTGTCGCCGGCAATCTTTCTCCCGATGCTGCACTTTCCCGTATCCTAAAAGGAACCGGTTTGGTTGGCCGCAGAGATGCGGCCGGAGTGATCCAGATCGTGCCGGGCTATCCGCCCGCCTCCAATGCCGCCGACATCACCCCGCTGCAAATGGCCCAAGCCGCGCCCGCGCGTGCCGCTGTCGAAACCGTAACAGTCACGTCGTCAAAGCTTGGCGGCGCCGATGTGCAAAGCATCCCGATCGCGATCACAGCACTGTCGCAGGAACAGCTGACGGCCACCCAAACAGCTGGCGGCCCCGATCTGGTCAAACAGGTACCAAACTTAACATTCACCAAAACGAACTTCAGTGGGTACAGCATACAGATTCGCGGCATCGGCACCCAAGCCATTTCGGTTACCACAGATCCCGCCGTTGCTGTTGCGCTGAACGACATTCCGTTCATTCGCAATCATTTCTTCGAACAGGAATTCTTCGATCTCAGCCAGGCCGAAGTGTTACGTGGGCCGCAAGGCACACTGTACGGGCGCAATGCGACGGCCGGTGTGGTGAATCTCGTCACAGCCAAGCCGACCGACCAGTTCGAAGCGATGGCATCCGGCGATATCGGCAATTACAAGAACCGCCGCTTTGAGGGCATGATCAATTTGCCTATCCTCGACGATCGTTTCGATGTCCGCATCGCGGGCGAATGGACCAAGCGGGACGGCTATTCCACCAACGAACTGACCGGCAATCCAATTGACGGGCGCGATTTGTGGTCGAGCCGCGTTTCGGTCGCATGGAAACCTTACGAGAAAGTGCAGGCAACGCTCGTCTGGGAGCATTTCTCCGAAAACGACGACCGCATGCGCACGGCAAAGCAGTTGTGCAAAACCGACCCGACGCCGACCGAAATTGGCGGGGTGCCGTTGAATTTCGGCGATAACACCGTTCAAGCCTACGCACCCGAGCCTTATCTGAGCCAAGGCTGTCTTCCCACCTCACTTTATTCTCCCGATGCGTTTCAGGTTCCGAACGGGATAAGCCTGCCTTACTACGAGCCGCTGGGTTTCGAGTTGGTCCCCGTGATGGCGAAATCCTTTCAGTTCGATCCTTATGCAAGCACCGAGCAGTCGACGAATCTGCGCGTCATCCAGTCGACGATCGATCCGGTGTACAAGGCCAAGAATGACACCGTCGAGTTGAATGTCGATTACAATGTCACGCCAGCACTGACGTTCACCTCGCAGACGGGATACAATCGCGACTTCCTATGGTCCACTGAAGACTACAATCGGTTCAACACAAGGGTCGGCGCGTTCATTGCCGGTGGTACATTGGGTTCTACGTCGCCTGTCGATCCGAACAACGGTATCTGCGTTCAAGTTGGAGGAGACTGTCTCGCAATATATCAACCTTGTACAGATGCGTCCGGGAGCCCGGGCCACAACGGCGACGTGTGCGGTGCGGTTGGCACATTCTGCGATCCGCAACTTGGCTGCAGCGATCGGCTTGTCGCGCAGGATTTGAACGATGAGCATTCGTGGCAGCTCAGCCAGGAGTTTCGTTTGGTTTCAAATTTCAGTGGACCGTTCAACTTCAGTGTTGGCGGTAACTATCTCCACTATGAAACCGAAGAGAATTACTACGTTTTCATTAATTCTTTGACGCTGGCTGCATATACATGGGACCGGCAAGGACTTTCACCTGATCAAACGCTACCCTGGGTGCCAGGCGTTTCGGACAACTCGAATTGTATTGTTGGTGGGTTCACCACGGTGGATCCGTACAATCCTCGAAAATTCGAGTTGGCGACAGAAGGTGGGATGGGATGCCAATATATCGATCCCAACCCCATAACCAATCTCAACAATCAGGGGCACAATTATTTCCTGAGCCAAAATCCCTACACTCTGAATTCCTATGCCGGATTCGGCGAAGCCTATTACAATCTCACGCCCGATCTGAAGTTGACGGGCGGCTTGCGCTGGACCGACGACCAGAAACATTTCGTCGACATTCCCAGCGAGCTTCTTGTTGCCGGTTACGGCTATCCCGTTACCGGAATTCTCGATCAAAGCTGGCAAGAGTTTACGGGCCGCTTTGCCGCCAATTGGACGCCGAAACTTGATTTTACGGACGAGACGCTCGTCTATGCTTCCTTTGCTCACGGATATAAGGCTGGCGGCGCAAATCCTCCGGGCGCACAGCTTTTGGTATTTGGAGCCGCTGGTCTCGGTGCCGTCGGTGTTTCAACTCCAATACACCCGCTGACATTCAAGCCTGAATTCATAAACGCGTACGAACTGGGTACAAAGAATACTCTGCTTGACGGCGCGGTAACATTGAACGCCAGTGCATTCCACTACGATTACAAGGGCTACCAGATTTCCCGAATCGTGGATCGGACGGCCATTAACGACAATTTCGATGCGACCGTGAATGGCGCCGAAGTCGAGGCGACGTACGAGCCCACCGCTGGCCTGAGATTCAAATTCGCAGGTGGCTACGAGAACACACGGATCGCCAACGGCCAGAGCTCGATCGATCTCATGGATCGTGCCGATGTGGTCGAGCATCCTGATTGGATGGTGGTTAAACCGTTCGTGACGCAGGCTTCCAATTGTATTCTGCCGACGTATGTCGTGGCCGCCATTTTGGTCGCGCATCCCCCCCGCGGCCAAGGCCAAGGGACGGACAGCATTCCAGGAGCTTGCGCCAATGCTTACTTAAAACAGCTCGATCCAGTGACACTCGAGCCATACAAAACCGACGGCCCTCCTGTCTATCCGACAGACTATGCCAGTGGCGCGGAACAGGATCCCGGAAACTATCCTGGTTTTGATCCCAATCAGCCGGGCATCAACAACGGCGAAGGTTTCGCCAAGAATCTGGGCGGCCATGAACTGCCGAATGCGCCGCCTTTCACGGTGTCGATGTCGGGGGATTACACCATACCGCTGACACCGGATTGGGCGGGAACATTCCACGTCGACTATTACTGGCAGGACTATTCCTGGGCGCGTGTCTTCAACGACAATCCATACGATCGTCTGCGCGGCTACACCAACGTCAATCTCGCCTTGATCCTGACGAGCCAGAACGGCTGGCAGGTCATGGGATACGTCAAGAACATCTTCGACGTTACCGACATCACCGGAACATTCCTCAATAGCGACGATAGCGGTCTGACGACCAACGTGTTTCTGACGGACCCGCGCCTGTTCGGCGTGCGCATCACGAAGAACTGGTGAGGGGGATTGGACAATGAGCGAACTTATCCAAAACAACAGGAATTGCGATTTCCGCTGGAAGCTTCTGACCGGTGCTTCCGCCGTGGCATTGATGGGGTATGTCGTCTCGGCGCCCGTCGCCAAAGCCGAAGAAAGCGACCGGCCCACGGTCTGGATCGAAATCGGCGGCGAATTCAACCGGCTGCAAGACAGTCAGCAGATATATTCTCCGTCTTTCCTGGCGCTTGTCCCATCGAACTTTCCTTCCCCGCAGGCCGATGAGCGTCCGCCGCGGAGTGGATTCGATATCAATGGATCGGTCTTATTTCAGCCAGCAGGTTCAAGCTGGCATTTTTCAGCAGCAGTTCGCTACGGACGATCCAGCAGCAACAAGCATTCGCATCACGAGACCTATCCTAGCGTATTTTACAGGTATCAGATTAATCCAAGAGGCGTGAAGCGTTATTTCCCTGTCTATCCCACTGCTCAGCGTTTCGTCGATGCTGACGTCAAGCAAAGCGAAAGCCATGCGGTGATCGACTTCGATGTGGGCAAGGATGTGGGATTGGGCCTGTTCAACTCCCAAGAGTCGTCTTCGCTAAATGTTGGAATCCGGTTCGCGCAGTTCCAATCGAAATCGCGCATCAACCTTCGTGCGGACCCCGACTGGCATTTCTCACCTTACGTCTACACGAACTATTTCGGGTTCATCATACAAACCGTCTATCAGCCGTATCACAGCTACGCTGGCGCACTCACCGCCGCTCGCAGTTTCACGGGCGTTGGCCCCTCCATTTCGTGGAGTTCGTCCGCTTCGCTGGCGGGAAACAAGGAGCGCGGCGAACTGACATTCGATTTTGGCATGAATGGTGCAGTTTTGTTCGGTCGGCAGAAGACGCAGACCCATCATCAGACTACCAGCATCTACAAGCCCGCTTGGCAGCATGTTGTCGAGTATCAACTGCCGGCCACGCCAGATCACACGCGCTCGCGCAACGTAGCAGTACCCAATCTGGGCGGCTTCGCTGGAGTCTCGTTTAGATATCCCAATGTCAAAGTCAGTTTCGGCTACAAGGCTGACTTCTTCTTTGGTGCCATGGATGGTGGGATCGATGTGCGTCGCACCGAGGACATTGGTTTCCATGGGCCCTACGCGTCGGTCAGTATCGGATTGGGAGGCTAGGCTTCCGCGCGACATCTATGTCTGAAACGGTGGCTTGGGGAGACCAAATTTCCCCAACAACCCAAAACAGCTGCAACTTGGTGGCAGGCCCTAATTCTGCCGGCCACCGATGAAATCTATGGTTTAGCAGGCCAGGAAGAGTTCAATTCCCTGTTGCGGATTTCACGGCGAAGTTCGCGTCTGCCTGCGAGCCGTCTGTGAATTTCAGGGTCACCGATGCGGTATCGCCTGGCTTCAGTGCCTTGGGCTTCATGCACATCAGGTGATAGCCGCCGGGGGCGAAGGTGAGCGTCGCCTTGGGCGCGATCTTGAGGGATGTCACGTCGCTCATGTGTGACATGCCGCCGGTGTTTTCGGATTTGTGCAGCATCAGCATGCCGCAAGATGGCGACGATGCGCTTGTCAGTTCCAGTGTTTTGTCGCCCTCGTTGCGCAAGGTGAAATAGCCGCCGGCGGGGAGGCCGGAGGGCAGGGCGCGGATCCATGCGTCGGTGATTTTCACCGGTGCGACTTTGCCCGGTTTTGCGGCGGATGATGGCGCGCTCATATCCATGCCCGCCATATCGTGCATGTCGTGATCGTGCATATCCATGCCGCCCATCGAGTCGTCGTCATTTGCGGCGACGGTGAGTGTCGGGGCGGGATGCATCTTGTCCGCGCCGGCCCAGCGCTCGGCGCCCTTCGCGCAGGTCTGCGTGGCGGGGAAGGTGATCTTCCCCGCCTGCGCCGGCACTTTGAACATCATCGAGAATTCGTCGAACTCATCGGCGGGAAGCGAACCGCCTTTCCAGGTGATGGCGCTGATGCGCTCCGTGATGGCTTCGCCCATGTCGCCTTTCTGCGCGGAGGCAAGGCGCACGCGATCCATCGCGATGCGCCAGCCCGGTTTCGGTTGCGGCCGCGCCAGCACGATGGAGTCCGGAAGTTCGATCTTGAGTGCGGTGGTGGGCGAGCCGTCGCAACCGTGGCCGATGCGGAAGGTGGCGACGAAGTGGCTGCCCGCTTTCGCCGTTGGTACCGCCAAGGTCACATGCGCGGCCGCGGGCGTTGTCGCGGCCAGAAGGAACGCCAGGATCGTCTTATTGCGCATAGTGGATCTCCATCACGAAGGTGCGCTGCGGGAAGGGATGGTAGAGGAAATATTTGTCGTTGTTCAGGTTGTCGATGCCGACAGATGCCGTCCAGTTTTCGTCCGCGCGGTATTGGGCGCGCGCATCGACCACGAAATAGCTTCCGAAGCCCTGAAAGGTCTGCGCGATCGGATCGGTGTTGTCGATTGTGCCGTAGGAACGGTCGCTGTAGCGCGCGGCCACGGTGAAGGACAGCGCCTCGTCGGGCCGGTACGTCGCCACCACGCTGCCGCGCCACGGCGGCAATTGCGGAATGCGCTTTCCTTGCGCCTTCAGGTACACCGGATCGCTCACAATGCGCCCATCGGCATAGGTGAGGCTGCCGGAAAGCTCTAGCCCGTCGAAGATCACATTGTCCTGCTCCACGACCAGTTCGAAGCCGCGCGCCCGCGTTTTGTCCACATTCTGCACATAGCTGTAGAGCGTGGTCGAACTCGGCACGAGTGGCGCGGATTGTGAGAGCAGAGCGTTGTGGATCTCCTCCTGAAACAGCGAGAAGCGAATGCGGCCGTCGCTCGTCGTGCGTTGGGCGGCCAGTTCGAATGACTGCGCGTGTTCCGGTTTGAGGTTGGGGTTGGGCACTGTCAATTGCGTGCCGGTGGTGATGGCCTGATAGAGCTCCGTCACAGTGGGCATGCGATAAGCCGAACCGTAAGAGGCATCGAGCGTCCACCGTTCGCTCGGCTGCCAGGACAGCGAGGCCTTGGGCGAAAAGAAATTGCCCGAAAGCGCAGGCTGGGTCTGGTTCAGCGGCGGTGAGAGCGAGTAGTTCACGCCGTCATAAGCGTGCCAGTTCTCGTAACGTCCACCGACGGTTGCTTTCCAGCCCGGCACGAACGCCCAGATGTCCTGCACCCAGAATGCGTTGGTCGCCGTGCGGCCTTGCGCGCGTGTGGCGAGTGTGGTTGGCGCGCCGGAGATCCAATCCGCCGCGTTGAATTTCGACTGGATGAATGTTTCCGCATCGCGATGCGCGCCGAACGAGAGGTCGTTGTTCTGCCAGCCGCGCCAGATGGCTTTCGCATCCAGCGTGTACCAGCCCGTGCCGTTGAGCCGGGTGATCGTGCCCGCACCGCCTGTTTGCGCGGAAGGAAGTGCTGTACCCGGAACGCGCTGGTTGTCGGAAAGATAGGCGTAGTCGGTCCCCACGATCTCCCACTGAAAATCGCCGCGGTCGGCGGATTTGAGCGAGATGGCCTGCGCCAGATGCGTCTGGCCCCAGCGGTAATAGTTGTTCGAGAAACTGCTGGTGCCGATGCTGTAATTGTAACCTTCGAAATTGACGCTGCCGGAATAGACGGGATTGCCGGATGCATCGCGGAGGTAGCTTTCCACCGTCGCATGATCGGTCTGGTGGAAGACGCTGGCCGTATAGGTGATCTCCATATCGGCCGGCAGGTCGTAGGCGAGTTTCAGCGTATCGGTGTCCTGAATCTGATGTTCGATGCCGCCCGCGCCGACAATCGCAATGGCCGATCCCGTGCGGTTCAATCCGTCAAACCCGCCGGTGACGGGTGTGCCGTTGGGGCTTGTCGAGGTGGGCCGCGTTAAGGTCACATAGGCCAGCGGTTCACCGAACGTGTCGAGGTGATTGGCCGACACGCGCCACGAGAAATTGCCTATCCGGTCGCCCATGCCGCCGTTCAATTGCCAGGTGCCGTAAGTGCTGTCGGTGCCGTATTGGCTGAAACTCTGCACCGCGCCCAAGGCATCGCCATAAAGCTCGAAGCGATCCGGCATCTCGGTGGTGATGTTCACCACCGCGCCGATGGAATTGCCCGCATATTCCGCGGCAAAGGGTCCATACAGAACGTCGATGGAAGAAATGTCTTCCGGCGAGGCGATGCCGAAATGCGGCGAGGCGGTGCCGTTGTTATTGCCGATCAGCGACGAAATGAGAATGCCGTCGACATAGATCAGGCTGCGCGCCGATGCGCCCACGCCGGAGGTGCGCGTGGCGATGGGATCTTGCGTGTCGCCATAGTGGCGTTTGCGCACCACGATGGAGGGCACATATTTCAGCATGTCTTCGGTGTTGATGGCGTTGATCGTCTCTTTCGCCTCGCCAGCGGTCACATGTTCGACGCTGTTGGGCACATCGCCCGCTTTGCGTTCGCCGGTGACGACGACGGTTTCGATGTCGCCGGATTTCGGGTCCAGCATATGAGCGCGGGCGGAACAACTGAGCACGATGGTGAAAATCACCAGGGCTGCGCCGATATGGGCGCGATGGAAAATGGTCATGGAGGGATCTCGCACGGAATGACATGAGGCGCGCCCGCTTCGGTCAAGAAGCAGGCAACGGGCGAATGGTCATTTCAGGCGAGGTGTGGCGGCGCGCGGGAAAGTTGCGGCGAATAGCGGTCCCGGCTGCCGGGCGCCGCGATCTGGAAATCGCGCTCGATGGCAAGCGCGAATGTGGTGGGCGCGGTGGCCGCCGGCAGTGCGGCGGATGATGCGAAATGAGGTGCTGCGGCAAACGGGCAGGTTTCGTGGCTGCGCCCGTCATCCTGTTTTTGATGTTTGTGCGCCTTGCCGTCCGGCCCGATGTCCAGTTGGACGGCGCCGTTCATCGAACAGACGGAGATGGTGATGCCGTTGCCGCCGCCGAAACTCGGCATCCAGCCAGTGGGCAACAATGCGCGCAACATCATCGCGGCAAGCGCGACGTAGACGGTTGCAAAGCGCAGATTGCGGCTCATCGATCCCTCTGTGACGAGAAAGTCACCATTTGCCCCCCGTTACAAGATACGGAACTGTCGCAGGACGGCGCGATGTAGACCGGCGCAACACACTTATTATTCCCTTGGGCCAACCGTTTTGGTGCCGCTCTGGCGCATCCATTTGATTGGCAACAAAATTTCCCGTTTGCGATTTCGCATTTTCGCTAAGCTTGCCGCCCCCCCATTCCGTGTCGCGTTCCGTCTAAGGGGGCACGATTGTTGTGACCCGCGAAAGATGAGGGCGGCGGGGTGGCAGACAAAGCGGACCATGATCGGGAAAGCGCGCATTCGCAGCATCCGGGCGAAGCTGTGAACACGTCTTCCGTCGAGTCCTGGTTCGTGTCCGAGGTTCTGCCGTTCGAACCCGCCCTGCTTGGCTATTTCCGGCGTCACTGGCGAAACGAGGCGGATATTCGCGACATGGTGCAGGATGTTTACGTGCGCGTTTGCGAAGCTGCGAAGGCGGAAATTCCGCGTTCGGCGCGAGCGTTCGTCTTCACCACCGCACGCAATCTTCTGATCGACAAATTCCGTTCGCGTCAGGTCGTGCCGCTGGAAACGGTGGGCGATCCCGAAACGCTGTCGCTCGCCGCCGAACAGCCGGGGCCGGAACGCAGCGCCATCGCGCGCGATGAATTGCGGCGCCTGCAATCCGCATTGGATCGCTTGCCGCTGCGTTGCCGCGAGGCCGTGTTGCTCCAGAAGCTCGAAGGTCTTTCCCGCCGCGAAATCGCGCAGCGCATGGGCGTGAGCGAGGAAACGGTGAAGGACTATCTCGCCACCGGATTGTTTGCGCTCTCCGATCTCTTCTTCGGTGACGATACGCAGAGGCCGGCATGAACGAGCACCTGTCATCATCGCAAGGCGAGGCAGGCGAAATCCAGATGCGCGCGGCGCAATGGGTTGTCGAACGCGCAAGTGCCGTGTGGGTGGAAGAAGATCAGCAGCGCCTCGATGCGTGGCTCAGGGAATCGACCGCGCACGAAGTGGCCTATTGGCGCGCCAAACATGCGTGGGAAAAAGCCGATCGCGTGGTCGCGCTGAAATCGCCGCTGCAACGCGGCCAGCGGCAGCGGACGCGCGGCACCTCCAATCGTTCGGGCCTGTTTCGCATCGCCGCGGTGGCCTGTGGCCTTGCCGTACTGGGCGTCACCGCGTTCGAGATGAACAAGGCGCCCGCTTACACCACTTATTCTACGCCGGTCGGCGGGCGGAAGATATTGAGCCTGGCCGATGGTTCGCGCATCGAATTGAACACCGACACGGTGCTGCGCCTTTCGCGCGAGCGCGGCACGCGCGTGGCCTTTCTCGATCGCGGCGAAGCCTTCTTCGACATCAGGCACGACACAGCGCACCCCTTCACCATCGAAGCGCGCGGGCGGCGCATCGTCGACGTCGGCACCAAATTCCTGGTGCGCAACGGGCAGGAACGCCTCGAAGTCTCGATGCTCGAAGGCGAAGTGACGCTCAGCGCGCCGAAAAATTCCGGCGACCGGCCTTCCAAACTGACCGCAGGCGATGTGGCGGTGGCGACCGCCACCAGCACCGTCATCACCAAGGAACCGGGTCCGGCAATTGCGGACGCCGCAAGCTGGCGCCAAGGCATGCTCGTCTTCCGCCACACAACGCTTGCCGACGCGGTGGCCGAATTCAACCGCTACAACGATGCGCAGCTCGTGGTGGTGGGCGACCGCGCGGGCAACATGAAGATCGACGGCAAATTCCAGACGCATGATGTGGAGACGTTCGCGGAAGTCGCGAAAGACGTGCTGCATCTGCATGTGCAGAAGGTTGGCGAAAAGACGGTGATGTCGCGCTGAGCGCGAATGGAAACGTAACTCATTCGCCCCGCAAAGGGGCGGCAAGGGGGGTATATGAACAGGTTGAACAGATCTCTGCTCTCGGGCGCGGCCATCGCGGCGATATGCCTGTCATCCGCGGCGGCACGCAATTTCAACATTCCGGGCACTGATCTGGAACGCGCGCTCGATCTCTACACCACGCAAACCGGCGTTTCGCTGATCGTCTCCGATCAGGACGTCAGGGGCATTCGCAGCCATAGCGTGGTTGGCGATTTCACCGATGGCGCCGCGCTAACGAAAATCCTCGAAGGCACGGGCTTTGTCATCCATCCGCAGCCGAACGGCGCGGTGGGCATTGTGCCGGGTAGGGACTCTTCGCAGCTCAACCTGAATGGTTTCTCGCTGCAACTCGCGCAAGCCACGCCGTCGCCGCGCGCGTCGGTCGAAACCGTAACGGTCACGTCGTCGAAACTCGGCGGCGCGGACGTGCAGAGCATTCCGATTGCGATCACCGCACTCAGCCAGGAGCAACTCACTTCGACACAGACGGCGGGCGGTCCCGATCTGGTGAAGCAGGTGCCGAACCTGACTTTCACCAAAACCAACTTCAGCGGCTACAGCATTCAAATCCGCGGCATCGGCACGCAGGCCATTTCGGTGACGACCGATCCGGCCGTCGCCGTCGCCTTGAACGACATTCCGTTCATCCGCAACCACTTCTTCGAGCAAGAGTTCTACGACCTCAGTCAGGCCGAAGTCCTGCGCGGTCCGCAGGGCACGCTTTACGGACGCAACGCGACGGCCGGCGTGGTGAACATTGTTTCGGCGAAACCGACCGATCAGTTCGAAGCGATGGCCAGTGCCGATATCGGCAATTACAAGAACCGCCGCTTTGAAGGCATGATCAACCTTCCAATTGTCGATGATCGTCTCGATTTGCGTGTCGCAGGCGAGTGGACGAAGCGCGACGGTTATTCGACCAACGAGATCACCGGCGACCCGATTGACGGGCGCGATCTGTGGTCAACGCGTGTCAGCATCGCCTGGAAACCGGCCGAGAATATCGACACCACCCTGGTCTGGGAACACTTCTCGGAAAATGACGACCGCATGCGCACGGCAAAGCAGACCTGCAAAACCGATCCCGGCCCCAGCACCATCGATGGCGTGACCGTGCCACCGGCAGACGCGCCGTTGGCTTACGCCGCTCCGCCTTATCTGAGTCAGGGTTGCCTTCCCACTTCCCTCTATTCCCCCGATGCGTTTCAGGTGCCGAATGGTCTGATGCTACCGTATTACGAACCACTGGGCTTCGAAGGTGTGCCGGTTCGCGCCCTAAGCGGTGGGTTCGATCCCTATGCCAGCACCACGCAATCGACGAACCTGCGCGTAATCGAATCCACTATCAATCCGCAATACAAAGCGCAGAACGACACATTGGAATTCAACGCCGATTATCATGTGGCGCCGACGCTGACGTTCACCTCGCAAACGGGCTACAACCGCGACTTCCTCTGGTCGACCGAAGATTACAACCGTTTCAACACGCGTCCCGGTGCATTCAATGTCGATGACGGGCCGACCCAGGCGACGACGGCGGATCCGAACGGCCAAGGCGTGTGTATATATTTGGCATTCGCATGCGACGGTTTAACCACCGGCGCGCCCTGCGATGCGACTGCGCCGACGCCTCCGAACTATGTCCCGGCTTGTCAGGCAAACGGCGTATTCTGCGATCCTCAATTGGGATGCAGCAGCCGGCTGGTCGCGCAGGATTTGAACGATGAACGCTCCTGGCAGCTCAGTCAGGAATTTCGCCTTGCTTCCAATTTCTCGGGGCCGTTCAATTTCAGCGTTGGCGGCAACTATCTGCACTATGAGACGGAAGAGAACTACTACGTATTTATCAACTCGCTGACCCTCGCCGCTTACACTTGGTACAAAGACGGCGGTTCGCCTCAGCAAACGCTGCCGTGGGTGCCCGGCGTATCGGACAATTCGAATTGCCTTGTCGGCGGGTTTGCGCCTCCCAATCTCAACGAGCAGAACCATCTGGGGACGGAGGGCGGATCGGCGTGCATGTATATCGATCCCAATCCGCTCACCGACTTGAACAACGAAGGGCACAATTATTTCCTCAGTCAGAATCCCTATACGCTGAATTCCTATGCTGGCTTCGGATAGGCTTACTACAACGTCACGCCTGATCTGAAGCTGACCGGCGGCCTGCGTTGGACAGACGATCAGAAACATTTCGTGGAAATTCCAAGCCAGCTTTTGACGGCGGGTTACGGCTATCCGATTTACGGCACGGTTGATCAGGGCTGGCAGGAATTCACCGGACGCTTCGCGGCGAACTGGTCCCCCAAACTCAGCTTCACGGATCAGACATTGTTCTATGGATCGTTTGCTCATGGCTACAAGGCAGGCGGCGCCAATCCGCCGGGCGCGCAGCTCCTGGTGTTCGGAAGTGCGGCCTATGGCGACACGCAGGGCGTTTCCACGCCCATTCACCCGCTCACTTTCAAGCCCGAATTCATCAACGCCTACGAACTCGGCACCAAGAACACGCTGCTCGACGGTGCGATAACGTTCAACGGCAACGTATTCTTCTACGATTACACGGGCTATCAGATCTCGCGCATCGTGGACCGCACCGCGATCAACGACAATTTCGATGCCACGGTGAAAGGCGCGGAAGTGGAAGCGACTTACGAACCGCTTCCCGGCCTGCGCTTCAAATTCGCGGGCGGCTACGAACACACTCGCATCGACAACGGTCAGAGCTCAATCGACCTGATGGATCGCGCCGACATCGAAGAACATCCCGACTGGATGGTCGTGAAACCGTGGGTCTCGCAGGCCTCCAATTGCATTTTGCCGACTTATGTTGTGGCTGCCATTCTAAAGGCTCGGCCTCCGGGAACGGGTAACGGCACATCCAGCGTGCCCGGCGCTTGTGCCAATGCCTATCAGGCTGGTCACGATCCGGTTACTGGTGAACCTTACAAAACCGATGGGCCACCTGTTTTCCCGACAGATTACGATTCGTCGCTCGGGTTGCAGGATCCCGGCGACTACCCCGGTTTCGATCCGGCAAGTGCGCCGAACAACGGCGAGGGCTTCGCCAAGAATCTTGGCGGGAACGAATTGCCGAATGCACCGCCGTTCACTGTGTCGATGTCCGCAGACTACACCATACCTGTGACGTCGGATTGGGCGAGCACATTCCACATCGATTACTACTGGCAGGATTATTCCTGGGCGCGCGTCTTCAACGACAACCCGTACGATCGTCTGCGTGGTTACACGAGCGTCAATCTCGCTCTGGTCCTGACAAGCCAGGAAGGCTGGAAGGTGATGGGTTACGTCAAGAACGTGTTCGACGTCACCGATATCACCGGCACGTTCCTCAACAGCGACGACAGCGGGCTAACAACCAACGTGTTCCTGACCGATCCGCGCCTCTTCGGCGTGCGCGTAACGAAGACCTGGTGAGGGGGAAACAATGAGCGAACTGATACAGAAAAACGAAAATCGCACTGCCATTCGCTGGAAGTTGCTTACGGGTGCCTCGGCGCTAGTACTGACAGCTCACATCGCGTCTTCCGAAGCGGTGCGTGCGGAAGATGCCGACCGACCGACCGTGTGGATCGAGCTGGGCGGTCAATTGAGTACACTGCAAGATGGAGTGGAGACGTTCAATCCGCCCCTTACAGCAAACCGGCCGTCGAATTTCGATCCGTCCCAGAAATTCGAAAAACAACCCGGCCACAGCTTCGATGAATCTGGCGCGATCTCGCTTCAGCCGAACGGTTCGAATTGGCTCTTGAGCGTCGCGGTCCGATACGGCCGATCCGGCACCAAGAAGTATCATCTTGAACAAACCAACCCGGACTATAAGTATGTCCAAACCGCTCCAAGGCTTGGAAGACCGGTTGCGCAACAGTTTGCGGAAACTACGGCGAAGACAAGCGAGCAACACCTTGTTCTCGACTTCATGGCCGGAAAGGACGTCGGTCTCGGATTGTTCGGTAAGAACAGCACATCCGTCATCAGCGCCGGCGTCCGCTTCGCGCAATTCATCAGCCAATCGAATATCGCGCTCAAATCCGATCCCGATTGGAACATGAAATCCAAGTACTTCACATACGTCCACGACTACATCTCATTTGGGCAGTCGTTTCATAGCAACCTCGCAAGCCTGAAAGCCGAAAGAAGCTTCACCGGTGTGGGCCCTTCGCTTTCATGGAAGTCATCTGAACGTCTATGGGGGGATTCTCGGGACGCTTCGCTCATGCTGGATTGGGGAGTCAACGGCGCAATCCTGTTCGGCCGGCAAAAATCGCACACGCACCATCAATCGACAGGCAAGTCGTTTTATCACTACGGGCCGTTCCTCACCGGGCCGGCGGTCCCGCACACCACTGCGCGTCTCCCCGCAACGCCGGATCACACACGGGCGCGCAGCGTCACGGTCCCCAATATCGGCGCCTTCGCCGGCCTGTCGGTTCAATATCCCAATGCCAAAATCAGCGTCGGCTACCGCGCCGATTTCTTTTTCGGCGCCATAGACGGCGGTATCGACACGCGCAAAACCTACGACCGCAACTTTTACGGTCCCTATGCCACCATCAGTATCGGCCTGGGCGGCTGACGCCATTTACGTGGGACTCAGGACGCCGCGCTCTTCACAGAGCGCGGCGTTTTGCATTTTGAAACATCATTGCGCGGCCCTTCAATTTTTTTCGCCGCCAATCCCCCACCTCTCCCGACTCTCTTCGTCTGACCAGCAGTCGTTCTAAGCTTGAACCCTCTTGGAGGCGGGAAAGCCGGAGGGATGGTCGAGAAGACACCGGAAACCGGGCGTGAAGGCGCAGGCACGAAAGCCGCGGATGTTGCGATGACCGCATCCGAGCTGAAGGCCTGGTTTGTGCGCGAAGTCCTGCCGTTGGAGGCGATCTTGATGCACTTCCTGCGTCACAATTGGCGCGACGCCAGCGAGATCGAAGATCTGCGTCAGGAAGTCTATGCCCGCGTCTGCGAAGCCGCGCGAAAAGCGCGCCCCGAACAGGCCAAACCCTTCGTGCTGAAGACCGCGCGCAACCTTCTGATCGACCGTGTGCGCCGCGGCCATGTGGTGCCCATCGATGCGGTGGCCGATCTCGATGCACTCGATGTCGCGATGGATGCGCCGGGCCCGGACCGCTCCGTGATGGCGCGCGAGCAATTGCGTCGGCTGCAAGCCTCGCTCGACACATTGTCTCCGCGCGTGCGCCAGGTGGTGGTGCTGCGCCGTATCGAAGGCCTCCCGCGAAACGAAATCGCTCAGCGCATGGGCATCAGCGAAGATACGGTGGCGGAATATCTGGCGCAGGGCATGCGCATCCTGGCCAACAAGCTCTATGGCGAAGCCCCGCCCGCGGGGACCACGCCATGAGCGGCACACATATAAGTGCATCGGACATCGAGGCCCGCGCCGCGCGTTGGCTCGCCGCGCGCGACCGCGACGATTGGAGCGGCGCAGATCAGTCGGCACTCGACGCCTGGCTCGACGCAGACATCCACAACAGCGTGGCCTACTGGCGCCTCGAAGCCGCGTGGAACAACACCGAACGCCTCACCGCGCTGCGCCGCGCGCGCGATCCGGGAAGCGAAACGCCGCAACCTGCGCGCCGCCTTCGCCCGTTGCTGTTTGCAGTGGCCGCAGCGGCGGTGGTGGTTGGCGTCGTGGCACTCGGCTTCGGCTCGACCTATCTGTTCCAGCCCGCGATCCGGTCTTATGCCACGGCGATCGGCGAACGCGAGACCATCCGCTTTGCCGATGGTTCGCAGATCGAACTGAACACCGATACGAGCCTGCGTGCGGATGTCAGCGCATCGCACCGCCGCATCTGGCTGGACAAGGGCGAAGCCTTCTTCCAGGTGCAGCACAATGCGCAGCGCCCGTTCGTGGTCGTGATCGGCGATCACACCATCACCGATCTTGGCACCAAATTCCGTGTGCGGCGCGAACCGAACCATCTGGAAGTCGCGTTGCTGGAGGGCAGGGCGGAACTTTCGGGGAGCGACACGGCGCAATTGCAGAAACCCGTGGTGCTTCTGCCCGGCGATGTGGCGGTGGCCACGGCCAGAGCGATCAAGCTGACCAAAGCCGCGCCGAAAACACTTTCCAACGGACTTGCCTGGCGTCACGGGATGGTCGTGTTCAACAACACCACGCTCGCCGACGCGGCATCCGAATTCAATCGCTACAACCGCGAGAAGATCGTCATCGCCGATCCGGTCGTGGCAAAGAACGCCATCTACGGCACGTTCGAAGCTGAAAACGTCGCCGCCTTTGCGCGGCTGGCGCATGAAGTTCTGGGCCTGCGCGTGGAGCACCGCGGCAACGAAATCGTCATTTCACGCTGAAAGTTCCAATCCGGCCGGCAGTCGCTCCGGCCATGACAGAGGGGGGAAGATGAGAACGAAAAACTGGTTCACCGCCGCATTGCTCGCAAGCGCCTGCACGTTGAACGCGGCCGGTGCGCAAGCCGACGATTTCAACATTCCGGCAGGCGATCTCAAATCCGCGCTCGGCGCCTATATGGCGGAGACCGGTGTACAGCTCATGGTTTCGGAAAGCGCGTTGAAGGGTGCACGCACCGATGGCGTGCGCGGCACATTCTCGCGCGATCAGGCCCTGATCAAGCTGTTGAACGGAACCGGCTTCAGCCTTCGCCGCGATGAATCGGGCGCAGTCGGCATCGTGCGTGATCCCGCGCGGATGCAATCCAATGCGTTGGAAGAGATAGTGCCGCTGCAACTGGCGCAGGCCACACCGGCCACGCGGCCGGCAGTGGAAACGGTGACGGTTACCTCGTCGAAATTGGGCGGCGCCGATGTGCAAAGCATTCCCATCGCGATCACCGCGCTCAGCCAGGAACAGTTGACGGCCACACAGACGGCCGGCGGCCCCGATCTTGTGAAACAGGTACCCAACCTCACCTTCACCAAGACCAATTTCACCGGTTACAGCATCCAGATCCGTGGCATCGGCACGCAAGCCATCTCGGTGGCCACCGATCCCGCCGTCGCGGTCGCGTTCAACGATGTTCCCTTTATCCGCAATCACTTCTTCGAACAGGAATTCTATGATGTCGGCCAGGTGGAAGTGCTGCGCGGGCCGCAGGGCACGCTCTACGGGCGCAATGCCACTGCAGGCGTGGTGAACCTGACATCGGCCAAACCCACCGACCAGTTCGAGGCCATGGCGTCCGCCGATATCGGCAATTATCACCAGCGCCGTTTCGAAGGCATGGTGAACATCCCCATCGTCGACGACCGCCTCGATATCCGTATCGCGGGCGAATGGACGAAGCGGCAGGGATATTCCTTCAATGAAATCACCGATGAACGCATCGACGGCCGCGATCTGTGGTCGGGCCGCGTCACCATCGGCTGGAAACCGCTGGAGCGTCTGCAGACATATCTGATCTGGGAACATTTCGCGGAAGACGATGACCGCATCCGTTCCAGCAAGCAGCTCTGCAAGAAAGACCTCGGTCCCACCGTGGTCGACGGTGTGACGCTTCCAACCGATAACGGCGTTTTCGGCACCACCAGCTATCTGAGCCAGGGCTGCCTTCCCACCTCGCTTTATTCGCCGGATGCGTTCCAGACTCCAAACGGCTTTTCGTTTCCGTTCATCGCCATCGACGAGAACTACGCCATCCTGAACGGCAGCGTGGACCCGTATAAAAGCACGGTCCAATCGACAAATCTGCGCGTGATCGAATCCACGCTGGACCCGACCTACAAAGCAAAGAACGATGTGGTCGAGTTGAATGCCGATTATCAGGTAACGCAGGAACTTACCTTCACCTCCCAGACCGCCTTCAATCACGATTTCCTGCTCTCGACGGAAGATTTCAACCGCTTCAACACTTCGCCCGGCATCTTCAATTCCGGACCATGGGATGGCGCGGGCGTTGTGACGAGCCCGACGGGCGTGTTCTGCGATCCACAGCTCGGCTGTACCGACCGTCTGGTCAGCGAAGACATGTCGAACGAGCATGCCTGGCAGCTGAGCCAGGAATTTCGGCTCGCCTCGCATTTCTCCGGTCCGGTGAATTTCAGTGTCGGCGCGAACTATCTGCATTATGAGACCGAAGAGAACTATTACGTCTTCAACAACGCCGTTACGGCCTATGCCCTGAATTCATCGGCCTTCTGGACCGGTATACCGACAGGGTTGCCGGCGGGCGCGTTCGGTGGTTCGGCATGGCCGACCGGTTTCAACAACGGCCAATGCCTTGGCGGGCTATGGTATTCCAATACGGCGGCCAGCAATCCGGTGGGTTGTGTCTATATCGATCCCAATCCGCTTTCGAGCCTCAACAACGAAGGCCACAACTACTTCCTCAGCCAGAATCCCTATCTGCTGGATTCCTACGCGGCGTTCGGCGAGGCCTATTATCAAATCTTCTCCGAACTCAAACTCACCGGCGGCCTGCGCTTCACCAAGGACCGCAAGCATTTCGTCGATATCCCAAGCTGGATCGCGGCACCGGGCTATGGCTATGCCTCCGCCCAAGTGATCGATCAGGATTGGGATCAGTTCACGGGCCGCGCCGCCGCCAACTGGACGCCGAAGCTCAATTTCACCGACCAGACCATGGTCTATGCGTCATACGCGCATGGCTACAAGGCGGGCGGGGCCAATCCGCCGGGGCCGGTGCTGCTCGGCTCGGGATTGATACAAGTCGAGCATCCGCTGACGTTCAAGCCGGAATTTGTCGATGCGTTCGAACTTGGCACCAAGAATACGCTGCTCGATGGCGCTCTCACGCTGAATGGCAGCCTGTTCTATTACAACTACGAGAACTATCAGATCTCGCAGATCGTTGACCGCACGTCGATCAACCTGAACTTTGACGCGCATATCAAAGGCGCCGAACTCGAAGCGACGTATGAACCCCTGCCGGGCCTGCGCTTCAATTTCTCGGGCGGTTACGAAAACACCTCGGTTGCCAAAGGGTCTCAGGCGATTGACTTGATGGATCGCACGGCGGGCCACACCGATTGGATGGTCGTCAAGCCGTTCATCACGCAGTCCTCGAACTGCATCGTGCCGACCTATGTCATCGCGGCCATCGTGCAGGAGCCCCACAACCAGACCTTCCTCGATCTTCCGGGCGTCTGCGTCGATTCCTACGTCTATCACGGCGATCCCGTGCACGTTCCGCCGCCGGGTTATCCGGGTTACGATTATCGCACCGCGCCAAACAATGGCGAAGGCTTCTTCAAGGATCTGGGCGGCAACGAATTGCCCAATGCGCCGCCGTTCACCGTCTCGGCCGGTGCGCAATACAGCATGCCCGTTACGGAAGATTGGGCCGGCACGTTGCGCGGCGATTTCTACTGGCAGGATCAGTCGTGGGGCCGCATCTTCAACGACGATCCGTATGACCGCATCCACGGCTACACCAATCTCAATCTGGCGCTGATCTTCACCAGCCAGAACGGTTGGCAGGTCATGCTCTACGACAAGAATGTGTTCAACACCACGGCGATCACCGGAACCTTTCTCAACAGCGATGACGCCGGACTTACGACCAATCTGTTCCTGACGGATCCGAAGCTCATCGGCTTCCGCGTGACGAAGAATTGGTGAGGGGGAAACGATGAGCGAACTGATCAACAAGCAAAACGAAGCCGGGCGCGCATTGTGGCGGCTGATGGCGAGCACCTCCGCGTTCACCCTAATCGCATCGATCTGCGCGATGGAAAACGCGGTCGCACGCGAAGACGAACGCCCCACCGTCTGGATCGAATTGGGCGGACAGTTGGAACGCCTCGACACAGCTCAGCCTTATTTCACGCCGGATTTCCTAACCAACGCGCCGGCCACCACACAGCCCGTCTCGGCGACGGATGCGCAGCGCGCGCCGCGTTACGGCTATGGCGGCGAAGGAAGGCTGACATTTGAACCGGCCGGAACCGATTGGCTTCTGTCCGCCGGCGTGCGTTACGGCCGCTCCAATGGCTCAAAGCACATCCACCAGCAAACGCAGTATCATTCCTCCACCTTCGGCCAATATCCGTACGCCTTCACCGATGTTCGGGCGAAAGACAGCGAGAGCCACATGGTTCTCGATTTCAAGGCGGGCAAGGATTGGGGATTGGGCGTGTTCGGCCATGGTGCGCGTTCGGCGCTCACCATCGGCGTGCGCTATGCGCAATTCTCGTCGAGAGACGGCGTGAGCATCAGCCACAATCCGACATCCAATCCTTATGGCTACCGGCATTTCTATCAAACCGGCCATATCGACCGCAGCTTCACCGGCATCGGCCCCTTGCTCGCATGGGATGGCTCCGCACCGATCCTCGGCAGCGCTGACACCTCCACGGTCACCTTCGATTGGGGCGCCGATTTTGCGCTGCTGTTCGGGCGACAGAAATCCGACGTCGTGCATAATACTCACGCTGTCCGCAGATATGTCGGGCTTGTCTACAGCAAGACGTTCAGCCGACCTCTGTCCCGTTCCGTCACCGTTCCCAATGTCGGCGGCTTCGCGGGTTTTTCCGTACATTATGACAACGCGAAGATCGCCTTCGGTTATCGCGGCGATTTTTACTTCAACGCCATCGATGGCGGCCTCGATACGGCGGTATCCAAGAACCTCTCGTTCCACGGCCCCTACGCCTCGATCAGCATAGGGTTCGGCGGCTAGGGCAGGCCTGATTTGAGACCCCTCTGGCGGCGAAGCGATTCGCCGCCTTTTCTTTGGCCCCGTCTTGCGGCCTGAAACAAACGCGGTTTAGAACGGCACGTTCGCACGCCTTCCGGGGAACCAATGTCCGACGACCTGCCGCCAGACCGCCTTGCCACCAATCCCAAAAGCCCGTTCCACCAGGCCGATTTGCTGGAACGCGGCGTAGGTATCCGTTTCAACGGCGAGGAGCGGAACAATGTCGAAGAATATTGCGTGAGCGAAGGCTGGGTGCGCGTCTCCGCGGGGCGCTCTCTCGACCGTTTCGGCCAGCCGATGACCATCAAGCTCAAAGGCAAGGTCGAGGCCTATTTCCGGCACCCGAAATAGTCAGTGCCCGTCAACGGGCGGTGCGTCTTCCAGAACAGTTCCCCGGCAGAACGGCACGATCACCAGCGCCGACAACAACAGCGCCGCCATCAGGAAAAACACATCACGGAAGGCAAGTGTCAGCGCCTGCTGCGTGATGACCTGGGCCAGTTCGCCTTGCAACACCTTCTGCGCGCGTGCCGCATCGGCTACGACGGAGGAGATGCGCACCGCTGCGTGCGCAAGCCCGTTTGTGTTGGCATTGCTCATCGCTTCGCCGAACCATTCGCCGTGGATACGGCCATAATCCTGAAGCCACGTCGTCACCGTCGCGATGCCGATGGCGCCGCCCAGGTTGCGCATCAGATTGAAAAGGCCGGATGCATGGCGCAATTCCTCCGGCGGCACGCCGTTCAGCGCCATGCCGACCGATGGCACGATGCAAAGCAAAATGGAAAAGCCGCGAATGGCCTGCGCGGGGAATAGCTCCCAAAATCCCCATTCCGGCGTGATGTCCGCCATCATCCAGCAGGACAGCGCGAACAGCGAAAACCCGAACGCGATCACGATGCGCTGATCCACGATGGTCGTCAGCCGCGCGGCCAGCGGCGCGCCGATGGCCATGAATGCGCCGGCGATGAAAACGGTGGTGCCGATGTCGAGGCTGGAATAGCCGCGCACGCGCCCCAGGAAGATGGGCGTCAGATAGGTCGCCGCATAAAGCCCGAAACCGATTACCACGTTCAGCGCACAGGCGAGCGCAAAGCTCGGCCGCCGGAACGGCGTCAGCTTGACCACCGGAACGGCCGAGAAGAAAGAGCGTTCGAAAAACACCACCGCGCCCACGAACGAAATCCACGCGGCGAGCGAAATGGTCTCGTCCTCGAACCACTGATAGCGCGGCCCTTCTTCCAGCACATATTGCAGCGCGCCCAGAAACACCGCCAGCGATACGACATGCAGCCAGTCGATGCGTTTCAGTTTGGCGAGATCAGGCTCGTCCACCTTGCCCAGCATGGGAAGCAGGATGGCTATCGCTGCGCCCGGAACGACGTTGACGAAGAACAGCCAGCGCCAGCTCATCTGATCGGTGATCCAGCCGCCGACGGTTGGGCCCAGCGTCGGGGCAAGCGTCGACACCATGCCGAGGATCGCGGGTATCATCGCGCGTTTCTTGCCGCTGAAGATCGCAAATCCCGTGGCGAACACAGTCGGCACCATCGCACCGCCGACGAAACCCTGTATCGCGCGGAACACCGTCATCGACTGGATGCTCCACGCAAACCCGCACAGCAAACTCGACAGCGTGAACAGAACGGCCGATGCCGTGAACAGCCAGCGCGTCGAAAGCGCCTGTGAAAGAAACGCCGCCAGCGGGATCATCACGATCTCCGCCATCAGATAAGCCGTCTGCACCCAGGCGATCTCGTCCGGCCCCGCCGAAAGGCCGGACTGGATGGAGTTGAGCGAGGCCGCCACGATCTGGATGTCCAGCAGCGCCATGAACTGGCCGAACGCCATGATGGCGAAAATGATCAGTTTCCGGCTTTCGCTTAGCCCGGCCCCTACTGCCGCCGGGGCTGGCCCGGAAATCGTGCCGGAATTGCTCATCTGAGGGCCTTGATCTTTATATGACAATCATCATATAAAGCAGGAACCGAGGTTGGCAAGATGCGCTATTCCGAATCTCACAAGGCGGAAACCCGCGAAAAGATCCTGAAGGTCGCCTCGCGGGCCTTGCGCGAGAAGGGGCCGCAAAACGTGGCCGTGGCCGAGGTGATGGAAGCCGCGGGGCTCACCCATGGCGGTTTCTACGCCCATTTCAAATCCAAGGATGCGCTGCTTGTCGAAACGCTCAAGCACACTTTCTCCAACGCGCGTCTCAAGGCGCTGAAGGCGGTGGAAGGGTTGCCGCCGCGCCATGCGCTGGCGGCTTATGTCGATTTCTACGTCTCGCCGCGTCACCGCGATTTTCCCGAGCGCGGCTGTCCCATCTCGGCGCTCAACTCCGATCTGCCGCGTCAATCGAAGAAATTCCGCGAAGTCTACGATGAAGGCGTGAAGCGGCTGGTGCTGTTGATCGCAGGCTGGCTGGAAGAGGCCGGTTACGACGAACCGGAAAAACTTTCCAATTCGCTGCTGTCCGCCATGGTGGGCGCGGTCTCGCTGTCGCGTTCGGTTGCGGACAAGGGACTCTCCGACGAATTGCTGGAATCGGCGCGCGCGGGCATCAAGGCGCGCCTCGGCCTCACCGATGTTGCGTTATCGAGGACTCATCTCAATGGATAATATCGCCGAACTGGAAGGCCCGACCGGCCTCGAACAATTGCGCGCGGTCTTTCAAAGCCGCGGCGAAATCGGCGGCATCGGCAAGACCATGGGCTTTCGCATGGCCGAGCTTGAAGAAGGTTTCGTCGCCTTCGAAGGCAATCCCGGCCGCGAAGTCTATAACCCCATCGGAACGGTGCACGGGGGATACGCCGCCACGCTCTTGGATAGCGCGATGGGATGCGCCGTGCATTCCGCGCTGAAAGGGGGGCTGGGCTATACCACGCTGGAATTGAAGATCGCCTATCACCGCGCGATGACCGACAAGAGCGGACCCGTGCGCGCCGAAGGCCGTATCGTCTCTGTGGGCCGCAAGGCTGCCTTCGCCGAAGGGAAACTGTTCGACGCGCAGGGCCGCCTTTGCGCCTCCGGCACCACGACCTGCCTGGTGTTCAGCCGATGACCGCGGCGTTCGAAACGATTGAAACCAGCCGCCCCGCATCGCGGTTGCGGGCCGTCCCGCGTCGCGCGTTGATCGTTGCCGGCGCTGCCGCGGCGGCGATTGCGCTGGGCGCATGGTGGATCATGATGCCGGCTTCATCCGTGTCGACGGATGACGCTTATCTCAAAGCCGATTCCACCCTGGTCGCGCCGAAAGTGCAGGGCCTGATCGCAAGGGTGTTGGTGCGGGACAATCAAACAGTGAAGGCGGGCGATCCGCTGATCGTCATCGACGACGAAGATTACCGCCAGGCCGTGGCCGCCGCAAAAGCGGATGTGGAATCCGCCGAGGCAGCGCTTTCGCAGCAACCGGCACAGGAAGCGTTGGCCAGCGCCAACGCGCAAGCCGCCGATGCCGACATCCGCGCCGCCGATGCCGAGCGCCTTCGCGCCACCGCGGATCGCGCACGCTTCGACAGGCTGGTGGCGACGGGCGACATCTCCAAAAGCCAGGCCGATCAGGCGCGAGCCGCCGCATCCAACGCGGAAGCGCAATCGCAACGCAGTCGCGCCGCCTACCTCGCCAGCCGCGAACAGGTGAATGTCGTGCAGAAGTCGCGCGATCAATTGCTGGCCGCCCTCGCCAGGGCACGCGCCGCACTTTCGCTTGCCCAGCAGAATCTGGAACGCACAATCGTGCGCGCGCCGGTTTCCGGCGTGGTGGGCGACCGTCAGGCCCAGATCGGTGAATATGTTCAACCCGGCACGCAATTGATGACCATCGTGCCCATGAACACGCTCTACCTGACCGCGAATTTCAAGGAAACGCAGACCGCCCGCATGCTGGTCGGCCAACAGGTGCGTTTCACCATCGACGCGGTTCCCGGCCAGACCTTTAGAGGCGAGGTCCAGAGTTTCGCGCCCGGCTCGGGTTCTGAATTTTCCCTATTGCCCTTCGAACCCGCGACCGGAAATTTCACCCGCATCGTCCAGCGCGTGCCGGTGAGGGTTCACATCCTGCCGGGCCAGGAAAACCAGGAACGACTCCGCCCCGGCCTTTCCGCACAGGTCTCGGTGCGATTGTCGGATTGATTCACATACCCTCTCCGACAATGGCCCGGAGATGACGGCCAGGATCGTACGGAAGTGGCCGGCGAGTGTCGGCGCCAAAACCCTCTACATCGAACCAGGCAGTCCCTGGGAGAACGGATACTGCGAAACCTTCAACGGCAAGCTGCGCGACGAACTGCTCAACGGCGAAATCTTCTACAGCCTCAAGGAAGCAAAGATCGTGATCGCGCAATGGCGCAAGCACTACAACACCATCAGACCACACTCATCGCTGCATTACCGACCACCGGCACCGCAGGCATCAAACCCGTTCGCCACACCTCTGGAACAGGCAACTCCGATGCAATAAACTCCCTATCCCGCTGGTTCAAAATATCCGTCAGGTCAATCTCGACGTGAACTCGTTAGCGACCGCATGTCTGTATGCTTACAGTGCTGGATTAGACCCAAGACTGCTATTGGGAATAGACACGACTGGCAGCGAATTCGACCCAGCCACGGCACCAAATGGCGGCGAAGGTTTTGCGAAAAACCTCAGCGGCAACCAGCTTCCCAACACGCCGCATGTCACGCTTTCCTTCGGCGCCCAATATTCCATGCCGGTGAGTACAGATTGGGTCGGTACTCTGCGGGGTGATTTCTATGCGCAGACTGGCTCATGGGCACGCGTGTTCAATGACGATCCCTATGATCGCCTGCACGGCTACACCAATATGAACTTCTCCCTGATCTTCACCAATCAGGATGGTTGGCAGGCCATGCTCTATCTCAAGAACGTGCTGGACACGACCGCTATCACCGGCGCGTTCCTGAACTCCGACGACTCGGCGCTGACGACGAACATCTTCGTCACCGATCCGCGCCTGTTCGGCATTCGCATCACCAAGAACTGGTAAGCCGACCCCAAACGGCGGACCTGTAGGCGGCGAGGGCAACCTCGCCGCCTTTTTCGTTTGCGGCGCAGCAGTAATTTTGTTGCCGCAAAAAATCTTCGTCCGCCTCTCCCAATCCCGCCCCGCTCGCTTGTTCTAGCTAATAGGAAGAACTCTGATCCTCGAAGTCAGATGGCGGGAGGGTGAGATTACGGACGTCGGTCGTGAGGACATCGATCTGCACGGGCTCGCCGTGAGCGCGTCGGATGTCAACGCATGGTTCGTCCGCGAGGTGCTTCCGCTGGAGGCCGCGTTGATGCATTTCCTGCGCCTGTCGCGCCGCAACAAAGGCGATGCCGAAGACCTCTGCCAGGATGTCTACATCCGGGTTTATGAGGCGGCGCAGAAGGAAATCCCCCATCCCGTGAAGCCGTTCGTCTTCGCGGTGGCGCGCAATCTCCTCATCAACCGCGCCAAGCGCGACCAGATCGTCTCCATCGAAGCCATGGCCGATCTCGACGAGCTGGGCATCGTGATGGACGAGCCCACGCCGGACCGCAGCGTCATGGCGCGTCAGGAACTCCACCGCCTCGAAACCGCGCTCGAACAATTGCCGCCGCGCTGCCGCCAGGTCGTGATCCTGTCGCGCATCGAAGGCCTCACCCGCGCCGAAATCGCGCAGCGCATGGGCATCGCCGAATCCACCGTATCCGCACATCTCACCGACGGCATGTATGCGCTCGCCGATCATCTCTACGGCGATCCCTTCAAGCCGGGGAGCGATACATGACCGACGCCAACACCAAACAGGTGCGCATGGAAGCGGCCGGCTGGCTCGAACGCCGCCAGCGCCCGGAGTGGAACGCGGAAGATCAGTCCGCCCTCGACGCCTGGCTCGCTGCCGACCCCGCGCACATGGTCTCGTATCTGCGCGTCGAAGCCGCCTGGAACCGCGCCAATCGTCTGGGCGCGCTGCGCCAGCCGATGCGCGCGTCGAACGCCGCGCAAGCGCCGCGCCGTTCGTTCACGCGGTTTCTGAACATGGCTGCGGCGGTTATCGGAACGGTTGCCGTGGTGGGTGGCATCGCCGCCACCTACATGCTGATGCCGGAGCAAAAAAGTTACACCACGCAGGTCGGCGGCCACGAAATCCTCGCGCTGAAGGATGGTTCGCAGATCGAACTGAACACCTCCACGGTCGTGCGCGTCAGCCAGAACAAGGGCGAACGCAAAGTCTGGCTCGACAAGGGCGAGGCCTATTTCCGCATCAAGCATGATGCGGCCCATCCATTCGTCGTGATGGTAGGCGGTCACCGCGTCACCGATCTGGGCACCACCTTTCTGGTGCGGCGCGACAAGGACAGCGTGAAGGTCGCGCTGATCGAGGGCCTTGCGCAATTCGATGGCGGCACGGCGGATGGCCAGCACGCCATGCTGAAACCGGGCGACGTCGTGGTCGCTTCGGCCAAGCAGATGTCGCTGAAGAAGGAAGATACGGGCGATCTCGCCACGGGGCTCGGCTGGCGCCACGGTCTTCTCATCTTCAAATACACCACGCTTGCGGACGCGGCCGCCGAATTCAACCGCTACAACGACCGCAAGCTCGTCATCGCCGATCCGGCGGTCGGCCGGCTGAAGATCGTCGGCACCTTCGCCACCAACAATGTGGCGGCCTTCGCCGACGTTGCCGAAGACGTCCTGCATCTCAAAGTCACGCATTCCGAGGATCAAATCGTCATCGCGCGCTGATCGCATCTAGCGACGGCCTGCAAACAGGGGGAAATATGTTTCGCACTTCATTACGCCGCACGATGCTCGCGAGCGTTGCCTTCGCCGCATTCGCAACCACGGCCGCAGCGGGGGAAACGTTCAACGTGCCGGGCGGCGATCTCGCCCAGGCGCTAGACACCTACACCAAACAATCCGGCGTGCAGTTGATGATCTCGGGCGACGAGGTTCAGGGCGTGCGCACGCGCGGCGTGAAGGGCAGCTATTCGGCCGACGATGCGTTGTCGCGCATTCTCGCGGGCACGGGCTTCGTGGTTCACCGCCATCCGTCCGGCGCCATCGGCCTGGCGCGCGAAAGTTCGGCCAACGATCCGCAACCCGTGGGCGACATACCGATGCAGCTTGCGCAGGCAGGCGCCGTTGGGCGCTCGTCGGTCGAAACGGTGACCGTCACCTCGTCCAAATTGGGCGGCGCGGATGTGCAAAGCGTGCCGATCGCGATTTCCGCCTTCAGCCAGGAACAACTGACGGCCACGCAAACCGCAGGCGGCCCCGATCTCGTCAAGAACGTGCCGAACCTCACATTCTCCAAAACCAATTTCACCGGCTACAATATCCAGATACGCGGCATCGGCACTCAAGCCATATCGGTGACGACCGATCCCGCCGTTGCCGTGTCGTTCAACGACATCCCGTTCATCCGCAATCACTTCTTCGAACAGGAATTCTTCGACGTCAGCCAAGTGGAAGTGCTGCGCGGTCCGCAAGGCACGCTCTACGGGCGCAATGCGACATCGGGTGTGGTGAACCTGATCTCCGCCAAGCCCACCGATCATTGGGAAGCGATGGCCAGCGTCGACGTCGGCAACTACAACAACCGCCGCCTCGAAGGCATGCTCAACATCCCCGTGCTGGATGACAAGATCGCGCTTCGCATGGCAGGCGAATGGACCAAGCGCGACGGCTATTCCTTCAACGAAGCAACCAACAAATCGATCGACGGCCGCGATCTCTGGTCGGGACGTATCACGTTGCAGGTCAAACCCATCGATCATGTGACGGCCACGTTCGTCTACGAACATTTCGATGAAAACGACGACCGCGAACGTTCCACCAAGCAGCTTTGCCAAAAGGATTCTGCACCCGCCGTGGTCAACGGCCCTGCCGGTCCACAGACGCCCGATTTCAATAATTTCGGCGCGGTGTGGCTGGAGCAGGGGTGCAAGATGACCTCGCTCTACGCGCCGACCGCCTTTCAAACACCGAATGCGAGCGCGGTACCGTTCATTGCCGCACTTTATGCGTTCAGCAGCTATCTCGCGCCCTATTCCGATCCTTATGGCGGGCTGACGCAATCGCCCGATTTGCGCGTCACGGACTCGTTAATCGATCCGCATTACACCGCGAAGAACGATACCTATGAATTCAACGTTGATATCAACGTCACGCCCGACCTGACACTCACATCGCAAACAGCTTATAATCAAGACCATCTTTATTCGACGGAGGATTTCAATCGCTTCAACACCTCGCCCAACCTGTTTCAGGATCCGGGCGGCAATACGCTGGTGGGACAAGATCACGAATATTGCGATCCCCAGCTCGGCTGTTCCAGCAGCCTCGTCGGACAGGACGTTTCGCGCGAGCGCGCCAATCAGTTTTATCAGGAAGTTCGGCTGACTTCGAATTTTGGCGGACCGCTGAACTTCGTGGCGGGTGGCAACTACATGAATTACAAAACGCTCGAAGATTATTTCGTCATGTCCAACGCCATCTCGCTGGCCACGGAAGCCTTCAACGGAACATTCGGGTCCTTCGGCGGATTGAACGGTCGCGGTGACATACCGCCGGATGCGATTCACATTCCGTTCGATGGTACGCTTGCGAATTCTTGTGGGCCTCAACCCGGAACCAATGACCTGCTCACACAAGGCTTTCTCGGCTTGGGCTGCACCTATATCGATCCCAATCCGCTGGAAAGCATCAACGGCAACGGCCACAACTATTTCCGCAGTCAAAATCCCTACCGATTGACGTCATGGGCGCTGTTCGGTGAAGCCTATTATCAGTTGACGCCGGAAGTTAAACTCACTGGCGGCCTGCGCTTTACCGACGACAAGAAGAGCTTCGATCTAATCCCGTCCTGGACGCTCGTGCTGGGCGAAGGTTATCCCACAATGGGAACCGTCGACCAGGAATGGCAGGAAGTCACGGGTCGCTTCAATATTAACTGGACGCCCAAGGTCGATTTCACCGACCAGACGATGGTCTATGCGTCCTATGCGCATGGCTACAAAGGCGGCGGTGCCAATCCGCCGGGCGTGATCGAAGTGCCCAGCTTTGCCGAAGGCATTCCGGTCACTTCTCCCAGCAACCAAACCCATCCGTTGACCTTCAAACCCGAATTCAACGATGCGTTCGAACTGGGCACCAAGAATTCTCTGTTCGACGGCACGATGACGTTGAATGCCGATGTGTTTGTTTACAAATATCAGAACTATCAGATTTCCCAGATCGTCGACCGCACTTCGATCAACCTGAATTTCGATGCCACGGTCAAAGGCGCCGAACTGGAATCGACATGGGAGCCCATTCCCGGCCTACGCTTCAACATGTCGGTCGGCTATGAAGACGGAACGCTGGCCAACGGTTCGCACGCCATCGACCTGATGGATCGCACCGCGGGCCACACCGACTGGATGGTGGTCAAACCGTTCATCACCGAAACCTCGAACTGCATCCTGCCGACCGCCGTGGTGAACGAAATTATGGCAAACAATTCACCAGTGACCTCGCTAACTACCGCGTGCTTTGCCGCTTATGTTCCGGGCTTTGCTACCAGCGATGCTTCGGCTGGCTATATCGATCCCGTCACCGGCGCTAGCTACGTGGCCAATCCGGATCAAACGCGCTGGCCCGGCTATGCGGGGTTCGATCCTGCTACCGCGCCCAATCTGGGCGAAGGCTTTGACAAGGATCTGTCGGGCAATCAACTGCCCAACGCCCCGCACGTCACGCTCTCGCTGGGTGCGCAGTATTCCATGCCGGTGAGCGATGCCTGGGCGGGCACGTTGCGCGGCGATTTCTATCACCAGTCGGACTCTTTTGCCCGTGTGTTCAACGATCGGCCGTATGACGAAATTCACGGTTACAGCAATATCAACCTGGCGCTTATCTTCACCAACCAGGACGGCTGGCAGGCCATGGCCTACGTCAAGAACGTGCTGGATACGACGGCGATCACCGGCGCCTTTCTCAACTCCGACGACTCGGCGCTCACCACCAACGTCTTCGTCACCGATCCGCGTCTGTTCGGTATTCGCCTGACCAAGAACTGGTAACCGACCCCAAACGGTTGCCAGAGGGCGGCGGAGCAATCCGCCGCCTGCTTTCTTTCAAATTGGGAAATTCCCTGACTCCGTCGGCAACCGGCCCCCAACCTGCCTGACAGCCCACTGGGACCGCACGACGACGCCCGCTCTGGAGAGAAATTTCGCCTTTCGGCTTCTAAGGGTTTGCCTTTTCGGCTCAATCGGTCAATCCTCCTGATTGACATCCATGTCACTATAATTGACAAAAATGTCTACAGTGGGGGTTGCCAAGCAAGCAAAGACCGTCCGCCGGCGCAGGCGCCGTTCGGCGGCGGAGGCGCGTGAGGAAGCGTTGGCTTCAGCGCGCAAATTGCTGCTCAAACACGGACCCGAAGGGGTCACCCTGATGGCGGTGGCCGACGATCTGGGCATGACCCACGGCAATCTGATTCACCATTTCGGTTCCGCAGACGAGCTGCAGTCGGCGCTCATGGTGGCCATGGTCCACGACCTGACCGACGCCATCGGCAAGGCCGTCGGCCACGTGAAATCGGATGCTGCAAGTGCCAGAGCACTGGTCGATGCCGTGTTTGACGCGTTCGACAAGGGCGGTGCGGGCATGCTCGCCGCCTGGATTGCGCTCTCCCAGCGGCAAGCCCATCTGGAGCCCATCCGTACCGCCGTTGCAGAACTGGTGGATGCCATCGACAAAAAAAGCGGCATCACGGTCGAAGACAAGCCGCGCCGCATCCAATCCGCCATCCTCATCATGACCCTTTGCGCCTTCGGCGATGCGGTCATCGGTCCGCAACTGCGCGAAATGCTGGGCCGCGATCCCGACTCCGTGCGGCGCGTTGCGGCAAGATTGTTGCCGGCCTTTTTCTGATCCGCTACCAGCGCCTATAATCCCCGCCGTCAACCGCAGCAGGCTCATACGCTCATGTCCGAGAATAACGAATTCGATTTCCGCCCCGCCTGGCGCAAGGCCGATCCCCAGATCGAGAACGACGCCCGCGAATTCTGGCGTGCCATGCGCCTCATCGCGCCGCCCGAAATCGAGCGCCGGATCCCGGAACTGGTTGCCGCCGCTTATGAGCATGGCCGGCTGGTTGCCGTTTCCACCGCCGAATTCAGCATGCTGCCGCAACTGCGCGCACGCTTTGCGATGTACCGCTGCTTGGTGTCGCCGGAATACCGCCGTCACCATCTTTCCTACCGCATCTCCGGCTACTCGCGCGAAGTGCTGGAACAATGGTCGCTGCAGAACCCGCACGAAAAGGTCGTGGGTATGGCCGCCATAATCCAGGCCCGCGAATACAAGTTCAAACAGCGCGAACCGATGTGGCCGGAATACGGGCTGAACCTCAATCTCGTCGGCTACAATAATGTCGGCAGCCAGATCCGCGTTGCCTGGTTCAAGCATGGGTTGGTGGAAGAAGCGCAGGAGTTCATGCGCATCGCCCACACCTTCGACGATGATGTACCGCAGGGCCGTTAAGCGCGTTCCGGTGCGGAACCTTTCACGCTGGTGCGCACCATTTCACGGCGATGACCGTGATAGTCGTTGAGCGCGAAATGCTGCGTGCAGCGATTGTCCCAGATCGCAAGCATCCCTTCCGCCCAGCGCAAGCGCCAGGTGAAATTCTCGTTCACCGAATGCTTGTAGAGATGCTGCAACAGGCCGTGCGATTCTCCGTTCGTCCAGCCGGAAATCCGTGTCGTATAAACGGGGTTGACGAACAGGGCAGGGCGCTTCGTTTCCGCATGTGCGATCACCACGGGATGGGCATGTTCGCGATAGGCATCCTTTGAAGGTTCGATGGGTGTGGACATCTTGTCCTTCACGCCATCGAGATAACCACCCGTTCCATACGCCATACCCGCGGAATGCACCGCATCCAGCCCATGCAAGGTCTCCCGCAAACCTGCTGAAAGCGTTTCGTAAGCCATGTACTGATTGGCCCACACCGTATCGCCACCGGCGGGCGGCGTTTCGAGACAGTGCAGCAGCGTGAAACTCGGCGGTTCCGGCAGATAGGAGAGATCGGTGTGCCAGGCATTCGCGAAGTTCAGCTTCTCGTGTTTCTCCTTGAGAATGCGGATGACATAAGGCCGTC
>Ga0335070_10000195_pt1 | contig 69186 bp, 61 predicted proteins | sample Lox_Sample_13_FD_206722 | JGI IMG/M metagenome (GOLD analysis project Ga0335070, IMG submission 206722) | Soil microbial communities from Loxahatchee National Wildlife Refuge, Florida, United States - Lox_Sample_1.3 | ecosystem: Environmental > Terrestrial > Soil > Wetlands | place: USA... | reverse complement strand
GGCCCCGGTCGTGCGCGGCGGCGACGATGGCGCGCAGCTCGTCGCGCGCGAAGCCTCGGGTCGAGCTGTCGTGGGCTACGCCGTGGCCGCCGCTGGCGAAGATCTTGATGATCTCGACGCCCTTCTTCACCTCCTCGCGCACGGCCTTGCGGAACTCCTCCGGCCCGTCGCAGAAGCGCTGGGCGCCGAGGTTGCCCAGGCGCCACCAGTACTTCGCGGTGTCGTTGTAGTCGCCCGTGGTATCGAGGCCGAGTCCGCCCGCCACCATGCGGGGGCCCTCGACCAGCCCGTCCTCGATCGCGAGCTTGAGCTCGGCGTCGATGTTGTCGTTCACGACGCCCGCCGAGATCAGGCCCGTGAAGCCTGCGTGCAGCGCCGTGCGCACATTCCGCGCAGCGACCAGCATCAGGTAGCCGGGCGGCTTCTCGACGCCGAGGGGCTCGGGCATGATGCCGATGTCCCGGTAGGTCGAGTGGTAGTGCGACACCACCATGCCCGGCATCAGCGTCCGGCCGGCCAGCTCGATCACGCGGTCGCCCGGCGCGGGAGCGACCCGCCCGCTCCCCACGGACGCGATTCGCTCGCCGTCGACGACCAGCGTGGTGTGCGGGCGCGCCGGGTGCTCGCCGTCGAGCAGGTTCGCGTCGCGAAAGATCAGGCGCGCCACGTGGGGATCTCTCAGGCCGCGCCGCTCTTCAGGCGGAACGCCGCGAGCAGGTCCTGCTCCTTAGCGAGCGCCGCCTCGAGGGAGGCCTCCTTCACGGATTCGAAGCCGCGCACGTGCTCGGGCAGGCTCGCGATCTCCACGGCGACGTCGAGGTTGTCGCGGGTGAGCCCCTCGCAGAGCTCCTCGACGCGGGCCTCGTAGTCGCGCGCCAGGCGCCGCTCGAGGCGGCGGTGCTCGGACCGTCCGAACGGGTCGAGCGCGCTGCCGCGCAGGAACTTGAAGCGCGCGAGCACGCGCAGGAAGGTGAAGATCCAGGCTCCGAAGCGGATCTTCTTCATGCGGCCCGTGAGGGGATCGCGGCGCTCGAGGAGCCAGTCGAGTACCGGGATGTGGGGCGGCGCCAGGTGCAGGACCAGCTCGTAGTCGCCCTCGAACTCCGCTTCGAGCTGCCGGCGGAACTCGCCGTCGCTGTAGAGGCGCGCCACCTCGTACTCGTCCTTCACGGCCAGCAGCTTTGCGTAGCCGTGCGCGACGGCGGGAGCCAGGCGCGCCGCGTCGCCGGCGACGGCGCGCTCGCGTTCCGCCACGCGGGAGACGAGGGCGCGGTAGCGCGCCGCGTAGGCGGCGTCCTGGTAGTCGGTGAGGAACGCGACGCGCCGCTCGATCAGCGCGTCCAGGCTCTCGTCGCGCGGCGGCTCGGCCGCGCGCCCCGCGCCGCGAGCGGCGCGCTCCACCGCCGCCAGGTCGTGGGCGGCGAGGCGTCCCCAGGCGAGCGCGCGCTTGTTCGCCTCGACGGCGCGGCCGTTCAGCTCGATCGCGCGCTCGAGCGCGCCGAGCGAGACGGGCAGACGCCCGCGCTGCAGCGCGTACCCCATCAGGAAGGGATTCGTGAAGATCGCGTCGCCGAGCAGCGCGGTGGCGAGCCGCGTCGCCTCGACGAAGTGACTGGCTCCCTCTCCGGCGGCGGTGCGCAGCGCGGCGCGCATCGACTCGCCGGAGAGATCGAGGTCGGGATTGCTCGCGAACTCGGAGGTGGGCGCGACGTTGGCGTTGACCACGGCCATGCTGCGGCCCGGCGCCAGCCGCGCCAGGTTGTCCGGGCTCGTCGAGACCACGAGATCGCAGCCGATCACGAGGTCCGCAGCGCCTGCGGCGATGCGCGTGGCGTGGAGCTGATCGGGGCGCGCCGCGACGCGCACGTGGCTCGTCACGGGACCGTTCTTCTGCGCGAGGCCCGTCACGTCGAGCACCGACGCGCCCTTGCCCTCGAGGTGCGCGGCCATGCCGAGCAGCGCGCCGACGGTGACGACGCCGCTGCCGCCGATGCCCGTGACCAGCACGTTCCAGGGCTGCGCGAGGTCCGGTGTCGGCGGAGCGGGCAGGTCGCGGAACGGCGCGTCGCCGCCGGCGTCGGCGCCGCTCTCCGCGCGCCGCAGCCGTCCGCCGAGGACCGAGACGAAGCTCGGGCAGTGGCCCAGCAGGCAGCTGCGGTCCTTGTTGCACGAGGACTGGTTGATGCGGCGCTTGCGCCCCCAGTCGGTCTCGACGGGCTCGATGGCGATGCAGTTGCTCTGCACGCTGCAATCGCCGCAGCCCTCGCAGACGCGCTCGTTGATGACCACGCGCTCGTCGGGGTCGGGGAACTCGCCGCGTTTGCGCAGGCGGCGCGCCTCGGCCGCGCAGGTCTGGTCGTAGATCAGCGCCGAGACGCCCTTCACGTCGCGCAGCTCGCGCTGCACCTCGTCGATGCGGTCGCGATGGTGGAAGGTCACGCCGTCGGGGAAGCGCGTGTCCGCCGGATACTTGTCCGGCGCGTCGCCGACCACGGCGATGCGCGACACGCCCTCGGCGCGGAGCTGCCAGGCGATCTCCGGCACCGTGACCTCGCCGGCGATCGACTCGCCCTCGATCGGCTGACCGCCCGTCATCGCCACCGCGCCGTTGACGAGGATCTTGTAGGTGAGGTTGACGCCGGCCGTGACCGCGGCGCGCACGGCGAGCAGCCCCGAGTGGAAGTAGGTGCCGTCGCCGAGGTTCTGGAAGATGTGAGGCGTGTCGGTGAACGGCGCGGAGCCGATCCAGTTGGCGCCCTCGCCACCCATCTGCGTCACGGCGAGCGTGTGGCGCCCGGGCAGCCACACCGCCATGCCGTGACAGCCGATGCCGCCCTGGGCGAGGCTGCCCTCGGGCACCACCGTCGAGCGGTTGTGCGGACAGCCCGCGCAGAAGGCGGGCAGGCGCACGAGCCCCGGAGCGGAGAGCGCGACGGGCGCGGGCGGCGGCGTGCGCAGCCGCCCCGCCAGCTCCGGTGCGCAGCGCTCGAGCCAGCGCCTCAGCACCGCGACGACCTGGCCCGGGGCGAGCTCGCCCTCCGAGGGGACCAGCGGGCTGCCGTCGAGATCGCGCTTGCCGAGCAGCCGCGGCCGGTCGGAGAGATCGTAGAGCGCGCGCGCCAGCTGCTCCTCGAGCAGCGGGCGCTTCTCCTCGACGACCAGCAGCTCCTCGAGCCCGGCGGCGAAGCGCCGCGCGCCCTGCGGCTCGAGGGGCCAGACCATCGCCACCTTGTAGAGGCACAGGCCGAGCGCCTCGCCGAGCGCGTCGTCGATGCCGAGCTCGTCGAGCGCCTGACGCACGTCGAGGTAGGCCTTGCCCGTGGTGACGATGCCGAGCCGGCGCCGCGCGGGAGCCAGCACGCTGCGGTCGAGGCGATTGGCGCGCGCGAAGGCCTGCGCAGCGGGCAGGCGCTGCTGGAACAGGCGCGCCTCCACCTGGAGCGGGAGGTTCGTCCAGCCGATGTGGAGCCCCGAAGCGGGCAGCACGTGGTCCTCGGGCAGGCGCACCCGCGCACGTTCGGGGGCGATCTCGACCGAGGCCCCGCTCTCGACGGTGTCGGTCACGCACTTGAAGCCGACCCAGCACCCGGAATAGCGGGACAGGGCGAAGCCCATCAGGCCGAGATCCAGGTAGTCCTGGACGTTCGAGGGATTCAGCACCGGGATGCCGCAATGGATCAGCGCCGGCTCGCTCTGGTGCGCGATCGACGAGCTCTTGGCGCCCGGGTCGTCGCCTGCGAGGACGAGCACGCCGCCGTGCGGCGCCGAGCCCGCGTAGTTGCCGTGCTTCAGCGCGTCGCAGGAGCGGTCGACGCCGGGGCCCTTGCCGTACCAGATCCCGAACACGCCGTCGCGGCGCGCGCCCGGATAGAGGTGCGCCTGCTGCGAGCCCCACACCGCCGTGGCCGCGAGATCCTCGTTGATGCCGGGCTCGAAGCGCACGTCGTGCGACGCGAGCAGCTCGCGCGCCTCCCAGAGCGCCATGTCGTACGTGCCGAGCGGGCTGCCGCGGTAGCCGGAGATGAATCCCGCCGTGCGCAGGCCCGCCGCGGCGTCGCGCTCGCGCTGGAGCAGCGGCAGGCGCACGAGGGCCTGCACGCCCGTCAGGTAGACACGGCCCGCGCTGCGCGTGTAGCGATCCTCGAGCCGGTAGTGCGCGTCGAAGGCGGGGGCCGCGCCCACTAGATCACCCCGCGCTGGCGCAGTTCCGCGATGCGGTCCCAGTCGTATCCGAGCAGCTCCGAGAGCAGCAGCTCGGTGTGCTGGCCCAGCTCGGGCGCGGGCTCGCGCACCGAGCCCGGCGTCTCGGAGAGGCGCACCGGGACGCCGACCATCGCCGTCTTCCCGAAGCTCGGGTGGTCGAGGTCGACGATGTAGCCGTTGACGCGCATCTGGGGATCCTCGGGCAGGTCGTCGACGCTGTTCACGACGGTGAAGATGAAGTCGCCTCCCTCGTGCAGGCGCTCGAGCCACTCGGCGCGGGGGCGCTGCGCGAAGACCGCGTCGAGGATGGCGACGCACGCCTCCGCGTTCTCCGTGCGGACCTTGAAGTCCCGGAAGCGCGGGTCGTCGGCGAGCTCGGGGCGGCCGAGCACGACGCACAGGTCCTTCCAGTATCGGTCGGCCTGGAGCATGCCGAGCGCGAGCCAGCGATCGTCCGCGCAGCGGTAGTGGCTCCACAGCGGATTCGGCGCGCGCGAGCGGAACGTGCGCGGGAAGGCGAAGCCCGCCATCAGCTTGCACGAGAGCGAGAGCCCCTGGAGGAACGACATGCTGCCGAGGTGCGAGGCGTCCACGACCTGGCCGACGCCGAAGCGCTCGCGCGCCACCAGCGCGGCCATCACGCCGTAGGCCATCATCACCGCACCCATCTGGTCCGCGATGCCGCCGGCGATCGGCAGCGGCGGCATGCCGGGCTCTCCGGCGGCCAGCATGAGGCCCGAGCGCGCGAGTCCGAGCTGGTCGAAGGAGGGCTCGCCGCTGTCCGGACCCTCCGGCCCGTAGCCGGTGGCGTTGGCGTAGATCAGGCGGGGGTTGTGCCGACGCAGCGTCGCGTAGTCGAGGCCGAGGCGCGCCGCGACGCCCTTGCGGAAGTTCTGCACGAAGACGTCCGAGACCGCCGCGAGCTGGCAGACGATCTCCTGCGCCTCGGGCTTCTTCAGGTCGAGCGTCAGGCTCTTCTTGTTGCGGTTGTTCGCCTCGAAGTAGAAGTTCGGCCGCTTCTGCAGGCCGCCGCCGCCGATGGCGACGAGGCCCCGGCCGGGGTCGCCGCCGTCGCGCGACTCGATCTTGATCACCTCGGCGCCGAGGTCGCCGAGCATCGCGGAGCAGACCGGGCCCTGCTGCCAGATCGTCCAGTCGAGCACGCGCAGGCCTTCCAGCGGCATCGGCACGGGGGGTCCTCCTCGGAGGGAGCTGCGACTCTACCTGAGATAGACGCCGCCGGAGAGCCGCACCGCCTTGGGATCCACACGCACGTGGACGACCGACACGCGCCCGGACGCCAGCGCGCGCTCGAGCGCCGGCCGGATCTGATCGGGGCGCTCCACGCGCTCGGCGTGACCGTCGACCAGCTCGGCCAGCTTCTCGTAGTTCGCGGGCAGGAGGCTCGCGATGCGCGGTGCGCCCGCCGGGAACATGCCGTCCTGGATGGCGTGCCCGGCGATGCCCTCGTTGTTCGCCACCACGAAGACGACGGGCGCGCCCACGCGGGCCGCCGTCTCGACCTCGAGGGCGGCGGCGCCGAATGCGTAGTCGCCCAGCAGGGCGACGCTCGGCTGGTCGGGCCGCGCCAGCTTCGCGCCGATCGCGTAGGGCACGCCGGTCCCCATGCAGCCCGTCGTGCCGGCGTTGAGCAGCCCGCGCTCGACGTAGCAGGGCAGCACCTGGCGCGCGATGCCCATGATCGTCTCGCCGTCGACGGCGATGCGCGCGTCGCGGGGCAGCGCGTCGCGCAGCTCGCGGCACAGGCGGTGCGGATCGATCGGCACCGCGTCCGAGTCCATGGCGCGCCCCAGCTGCGCCTCGTTCTGCTCGCGCTTCGCGGCGAGCTGCGCCAGCCAGCGACCGTCGGCGCTGCGCAGGCGCCGGTCCGCCAGCGCCGTGTGGATCGCCTCCACCGCGACGCGCGCGTCGGCCACGATGCCGACCTCGAGATCGGCTCCGCTCCACAGCTCCTCGGCGGCGACGTCGATCTGCGCGAGGCGCGCGCCGGCCGCGAAGCGGCCGGGCGCGCCGAAGCCGAAGATCCAGTTGAAGCGGCCGCCCACCATGAGGATCGCGTCGGCGTGCTGCAGCGCCTCGCCGCGCGCGCCGTTGGCGAAGTGCGGGTGATCGTCGGGGATCGTGCCGCGGCTCATCGGCGAGCAGACGTAGGGGATGCCGAGATCGACGAGGCGGCGCAGGGCCGCGCCGGCGCCCGCGAAGGCGGCGCCCTTGCCGATCAGCACGAGCGGGCGCTCGGCGCCGGCGAGCAGCGCCGCGACCCGCTCGACGGCGTCGGGCGCCGGGTGCGGAGGCGCGATCCAGGGTGCGACGCGGTGCGTGCGCACGCGATCCTCGGCGACGCGGCGCCCGACCCAGTGCCCCGGGAAGTCGAGATACACCGCGCCGGGTCGCCCGGAGAGCGCCTTGCCGAGGGCGAGGTACACCCATTCCGGGATGCGCTCGGTGGAGTCGACCTGCTGCGTCCACTTGCAGGCGGCGCGCGCGAGCGCCGTCTGGTCCGCCTCCTGGAAGCCGCCGAGCCCGCGCGTCGGCCCGTAGGTGGATCCGCCGAGGACGACCAGCGGCATCGCGCTCTCGGTCGCGACGTGCATCGGCGTCACCGCGTTGGTCATGCCCGGTCCGGAGCCGACGACGCAGACGCCGGGCTTCCCGGAGACGAAGCCCCAGGCCGAGGCCATCAGCCCCGCTGAGACCTCGTGGCGGCAGTTGACCACGCGGATCCCCTGCTCGACGGCGCCCGAGAGCACCTCGATCATCGGACCCGCCACCACGCAGAAGATCGTGTCGATGCCCGCGGCCTTCAGCTGTCTTGCTGCGAGCTGTCCGCCGTTCCACTCCGCCATGCCTTCCTCCTGCGCGGTCGCCGGGTCCGCGCGAGCGCGTATCATAGTCGCCTCGCGGGGCCGGCACTTTCCTCGCGCGCCCGCACCCCGCCAGGAGGAGGCAACCATGGCACTTCAGCTCGGCGACGTCGCTCCGGACTTCGAGGCCGATACCACCGAGGGGCGCATCCGCTTCCACGACTGGATCGGCAACGGCTGGGCGGTGCTCTTCTCGCACCCGAAGGACTTCACGCCGGTCTGCACCACGGAGCTCGGCGCGGTGGCGAAGCTCAAGAGCGAGTTCGACAAGCGCGGCGTGAAGGTGATCGGTCTCTCGGTGGATCCGGTGACGGACCATCGCAAGTGGGCCGCGGACATCCAGGACACGCAGGGGGCGGCGCTGAACTTCCCGCTGATCGGCGACGCGGACCGCAAGGTGTCGGCGCTCTACGACATGATCCACCCGAAGGCGAACGACACGCTCACGGTGCGCTCGGTCTTCGTGATCGGGCCGGACAAGAAGGTGAAGCTCACCCTCACCTATCCGGCCAGCACGGGCCGCAACTTCGACGAGATCCTGCGCGTGATCGACTCGCTGCAGCTCACGGCGCAGCACCAGGTCGCCACGCCGGTCAACTGGAAGCGCGGCGAGGACGTGATCATCGTGCCGTCGCTGTCCGACGCCGACGCGAAGAAGAAGTTCCCCGGCGGCTGGAAGACGCTGAAGCCGTACCTGCGGGTCGTGAAGCAGCCCGGCAAGTAGGTGGCGGTCTCGCGCCCGAATCCCTCCGCGGAGCGCGTCCGCGCGCGGCTCGATCACCCGGTGATCGACTCGGACGGGCACTGCATCGAGTACCTCCCCGCGGTCCGCGATCTCGTGCAGGAGATCGCGGGCGCGGGGGTGGCCGCGCGGTTCATGGAGCTGACGGAGCGGCTGCGCCAGTGGGGCCGGCTGACGCCGGAGCAGCGCCAGCACGTCGGCTTCATGCGCCCGCCCTGGTGGGGGCTGCCGACCGAGAACACGCTGGATCGCGCCACGGCCATGCTCCCGAGGCTGCTGCACGAGCGCATGGGCGAGCTCGGGCTCGACTTCGCGGTGCTCTATCCGACCTACGGGCTGATGGTCGCGAACTGGGACGACGAGGAGGTGCGCCGCGCGGGAGCGCGCGCCTACAACCACTATCTGGCGGAGGTGCACGCGCCGTACCGCGATCGCCTCGCTCCCGTCGCGGTGATTCCGATGCACACGCCGGACGAGGCCGTCGACGAGCTGCGCTTCGCGCGCCGCGAGCTCGGCCTGCGTGCGGCGCTGCTGCCGTCCTACGTGCAGCGCCCGGTGCCGATGGCCGCGGGCGCGCCGCGTCCTGCCACCTGGCTCGACACCTTCGCGCTCGACTCGGCCCACGACTACGAGCCGGTCTGGTCCGCCTGCGCCGAGCTGGGCATCGCGCCCACCTTCCACTCGGGCGGCATGGGCTGGGGCAGCCGCGCGTCGACTTCGAGCTACGTGCACAACCACATCGGCAACTTCGCGGCGGCCGGCGAGGCGATCTGCCGGGCGCTGGTGCTGGGCGGCGTGCCGCGTCGCTTCCCGGGGCTGCGCTTCGCGTTCCTCGAGGGTGGCGTGACCTGGGGCGCGACGCTGTACGCCGATCTGCTCGGCCACTTCGAGAAGCGCGGCGGCGCTCAGGTGCGGCGCTACGACCCGAGCCGGCTCGACCGCGCGCAGCTCGAGAAGCTCCTCGCGGAGTACGCGCCGGAGTGCATCGGCGCCCGCGCGGACGAGCTGACGCTCGCGCTGCGCACGCTGTCGGATCCCGACGAGCCCGCCGAGGCGCTCGACGAGTTCGCGCGCTCGGGGATTCGCGAGGCGAGCGACCTGCGAGCCCTGTTCGAGGACGCGTTCTTCTTCGGCTGCGAGGCCGACGACCCCGGCAATGCGGCCGCCTTCGACACGCGGCGCAATCCCTTCGGCTCGCGCCTGCGCGCGCTCTTCAGCTCCGACATCGGACACTGGGACGTGACGGACATGCGCGAGGTGCTCGCCGAGGCGTGGGAGCCGGTCGAGGACGAGCGGCTCGGCGCGGCAGACTTCCGCGCCTTCGTGTTCGGGAACGCCGTGGCGCTGTGGAGCGCCGGGAACCCGGACTTCTTCGAGGGGACCGCGCTGGCCGAGGCGGTCAGGCGCGAGCGGGCCGGAAGTAGGGGAGCGTGATCTCCGGCGAGAGCTCCCGGAACGCCACCTCGACCGGCATGCCGATCTCGACCCGAGCGGGGTCGCAGTCGACGAGGTTGGTCAGCATGTGGAAGCCCTCGGCGAGCTCGACGATCGCGACCACATAGGGGACCGCGAACTCGGGGCGCTGCGGCCGGTGCACGATGGTGAAGCTGTAGACGCTGCCGCGGCCCGAGCTCTCGACCCAGTCGAGGCGGGTGCTCTGGCAGCGCGTGCAGAGCGGCTGCGGGATGAACACGTACGCGCGGCAGTCGGCGCAGCGCTGCACGCGCAGGCGCCCCTCGCGGCACCCGTCCCAGTGCGGGCGCGAGAGCGCCGTGGGGCGGGGCAGGGGGATCCGGCCGGGGCCGCTCACGGCCGCTCCCGCCCGAGCAGCAGGACGTCCACGAAGAGCGCGCCGGCGCCGCCGTTGCTCGTCATCGCCACGGAGGCGCCCGGCACGGTGAGCTCCGGCGGATGCCGGCCCTGGAGCTGCTGCGCGCTGCTGATCACCTTCTGCAGGAGCTGCGCGGTGCCGGCGTGGCTGAACGCCATGAGGCCGCCGTTGGTCACGATCGGGCACTCGCCGCCGATCTCGATGCGGCCGTCCATCACGAAGTCGCCGCCCTCGCCCTCGGCGCAGAATCCGTAGACCTCGAACTGGCGGATGATCTCGAAGGAGAACGGGTCGTAGAACTCGCAGACGTCGACGTCGGCGGGCGCGAGGCCGCACTGGGCGAAGGCCTGCTCCGCCGCCCAGCGCCCGACGTGGCCGTGGCGGTCCCAGACGGGCGCGGCGACGTAGGCCATGCCGAGCCGCTCGAGGGCACCGCCGAGCAGCCAGACGGGCGTCGCGTCGAGGTCGCGGACGCGCGAGGCGTGGGTCAGCACGAGGCCGGCGCCGCCCTCGGAGTTCATCGCGCAGTCGAGCAGGTGGAAGGGCTCGGCCACCATGCGCGAGGCCAGCACCTGCGCGGGCGTCACGTGCCGGCCGTAGAAGACGGCCTCGGGATGGCGCGCGCCGTGGTTGCGGATCGTGGCCGCCACCTCGGCCAGCGCTTCGGGGCGCGTGCCGTAGAGGTGCATGTGCCGCTTCGCGATCAGCGCGAACTCGGCCGCCGTGTAGAGGCCGAAGCACTCGACGAACTCGGTCGAGGGGCGCGTCCAGGGCGAGGTGGCCTCGCGCTCCACGTACTCGCCGGCCTGGGCGTCCGCGATCAGCACCGTGTGACACTGTCCCGTGGCGATGGCCCCAGCGGCCTCCAGCACCCCTTCGATGCCGAGGCCGAGACCGGTCCAGCGCGGGCGGCCGCCGAACAGGTGGGCGGCCTCGCGGGAGTGCAGACGCGACTTGCTGCCGCGCACGTTGAGGCCGTCCACGTCGGAGAGCGAGAGGCCGGCCGCGGAGAGCGCGCCCCGCATGGCGTCGTGGACGAGGTCGATCTCCCGCACGCCTTCGAGCACCCGGGCCTGGCGGGTGTTGTAGGCGCCGACGATGGCGACGTCGTGGAGGGGATTGCGCGGCACGGCGTGAGACGGCGTCGTAGCATGGTCGCAGCGGCCGGCGCAACGCGGGCCCGCGGAGCGGGAGAGCGGAGGGGCCACGTGCAGCGGAGAGACGCGCTCCTCGCCTTCGCGCTGGCCCTCGCCGTCTACTGGGCTGCGCAGTGGCTCCATACCGGCGTGCCCTTCGCGCAGTCGCACTGGCCCTACTACGTCTACTACGCCCGCGCGCTGCTCTCCGGTCGGCTCTCGTTCGGGGTGCAGCCGCCCGCGGCGCTCGACCTCGCGGTCTACCAAGGCCACACGTACATGTATCACCCGCCGTTCCCATCGCTGCTGTTCCTGCCGCTCGTGGCGCTCGGCGGGCTCGGCGTGCCGGACCGCTTCGTCTGCGTGCTGCTCGGCGCGGTCAACGGGGCGCTCTTCCAGCGCCTGCTCGTCGCCATGGACCGCGAGGGCGTCGCCCACAGCGCGCGGCGCGATCGAGCGCTCCTCACGGCGCTCTTCCTGTTCGGCACGGTGCACGCCTACCTCGCCATCACCGCGAACCACTGGGAGCTGTCCCAGATCGTCACCGTCACCGGCGTGCTGCTGGCGCTGCTCGCTGCGCTCTCGGGGCGGCTCACGCTCGCGGCGCTGGCGATGGTCGCCGTGCTGTGGACCCGCAGCCACGTGGTGCTGGCGAGCGGCGCGATGCTCGGGCTCTACGTCTGGCGCGAACGGCGGCGCGGCGCCGAGGTCCCGCTGCGCCTGCGCGAGCTCGCACCGGCGCTGGCCCTCGGCGCGGCAGGGGTGGCGCTGATCCTGCTCTTCAACGCCGCGCGTTTCGGCGATCCCTTCGAGCAGGGGACCAGCCATCAGCGGATGCACGAGATGTTCCGGGCGAACTTCGACCGCTACGGGCTCTTCGACGTGCACTATCTGCCGCGCAACCTTCACGCGTTGCTGCTCGCCACGCCGGTCGCCAGCGGGTACTTCCCGTACTTCCGCTTCTCGACGCAGGGCCTCTCGCTGTTCTTCGCGACGCCCTTCTATCTCTATCTGTTCCGCAGCCTGCGCCGCGAGACGCGTGTACAGGCCGCGATCCTGTGGAGCGGCGTCGTGCCCGCGCTGATCCCGGTGCTGCTCACGATCGGCACGGGCGAGATGCAGTTCGGCCACCGCTACTCGGCGGATCTCCAGCCGCTGCTGATCCCGCTGGCCTGGCTCGGTGCGGGGACGCGTTTTTCGCGCGCGGGTCTCGCGCTGGCGGGTCTGTCGATCGCGATGAACGCGTACGGCGCGTGGTGGTTCGTCTCGAACTACGCGCAGTAAGGGGGACGATGGCCCGGGTGACGCTCAGCTTCGACAACGGCCCGGACGCCGAGGGCACGCCGCGCGTCCTCGATGCGCTGGCGGCGCACGGCGTGCGCGCGAGCTTCTTCGCGGTGGGCTCGCGCCTCGAGGCGCCGGGCGCGCGGGCACTGCTCGAGCGGGCGCGCGACGCGGGACACTGGATCGGCAACCACGGCTACACGCACCGCACCCCGCTCGGACGCGACCGGTCGCGCGAGGCCGCGCAGCGCGAGATCGAGGCCACGCAGGCGCGGCTCGGCGAGCTCGCGCATCCCGACCTGCCGTTCCGCCCGTTCGGCGGGGGCGGGCGCCTCGACGCGAACCTGCTCTCGCGCGCCGCGGCGGACCGACTCGTCGCGGGCCGCTACACGCTGGTGCTCTGGAGCTGCGTGCCGGGGGACTGGGTGGATCCGGGCTGGGTGGAGCGCGCGCTCGCCGAGGTCGCCACGCAGGCGTGGTCCCTCGTGGTGCTTCACGATGTCGTGCCGGACACCGCGGCGCAGCTGCCCGAGTTCCTGCGCGCGCTCCGCGCGGCGGGTCACGAGATCGTGCAGGACTGGCCGGAGTCCTGCGTGCCGATCCGGCGCGGCGTCCTGCGGCACTCCGTCGACGCCTGGGTTGCGGACTAGCGGGCCCTCGGGTCCGGCTCGGGGAAGCGGTCCATGCGCCGCAGCTGCGGGAAGCGGCGCATCGAGTCGGCCACGACGAGCAGCGTGGCGACGCCGCCGAGCACGATGGCGGGGACCAGGCCGAGCCAGCGCGCGACGAGCCCCGATTCGAATTCCCCGAGCTCGTTGGACGCTCCGATGAACATGGAGTTTACGGCGCTGACCCGGCCGCGGATCTCGTCCGGCGTCTCGAGCTGCACGAGCATGTGTCGGACGTAGACGCTCAGCATGTCGCCCGCGCCGAGCAGGGCGAGCGCCGCGAGCGAGAGCGGCAGCGAGCGCGACAGACCGAAGACGACCGTGGAGAAGCCGAAGAGACCGACGCCGGCGAAGATCCAGCGGCCCACGTGGCGGCGCACGGGCCGAAGGGCCAGCCATGCCGCGGTCAGCGCCGCGCCGACGGCAGGCGCCGTGCGCAGCACGCCGAGTCCCGGAGGTCCCACCCGGAGCACGTCGCTCGCGACCATCGGCAGGAGCGCCGTGGCCCCGCCGAAGAGCACCGCGAAGAGATCGAGCGAGATGGCGCCGAGCAGCGTGCGGCGCTCGAAGACGAAGCGCAGGCCTTCCATCACGTCCCGGCCGCGCAGTGCCTGGCCGGCGCGCGCCGCGCGCGGGCGCACGGAGGCCATCAGCGCGACGACGGCGAGCAGCAGCGCGAGCGCGCACGAATACACCACGTGAGGCCCGGCGAGATACAGGAGGCCGCCGAGCGCGGGGCCTCCGATCACCGCCGCCTGGAAGAGCGTCGAGTTGATGGCGATCGCGCTGGGAAAGAGCGGGACCGGGACCAGCGTGGGCGTGATGGCCTGCCCGGCCGGCATCCAGAAGGCGCGGCCGCTGCCGAAGAGCGCCATGGCCGCCAGGATCGGCCACGTGCTCGTGCCGCCGCTCGCGGTGAAGGAGAGCAGGATCGCCGTGGCGATCACCTCCGTGGTGTAGGCGGCGACCAGCACCAGCCGGCGATCCGCCCGGTCCGAGACCTGTCCGGCGGGCAGCACCAGCGTGACGAAGGGCAGGAACTGGGCCAGGCCCACGAGGCCGAGCGCCAGCGGGTCGCGGGTCAACGCGTAGACCTGCCAGCCGACGGCGACGCTCTGCATCTGCCAGGCAAGCGTCGCGAGGAAGCGCGCGGAGGCGTAGAGGGCGAAGTCGCGCTCGCGGAATGCGGCGAGCGCGCCCGGTCCGGACGTCGCCAATGCGGCTCAGCCCGGCGCGGCCGCGCGCGGGCCCTGGGACGCGGGCGGGCCGGCTTCGCGGCCGGCGAGCGGCTCGATGCCCGGACACAGGCGCATCGCCTCGCGCAGCGTCTCGGGTGAGCGCAGCAGCTCCGGCCAGAAGGGCCAGGTGCGGCACTGCTTCGGCCGCGCCGGGTAGATGCGGCAGGTCGTCTCGCGTCCGTCCGCGAGGAAGACGCAGCGGCCACCCGGCGCGTCGATCAGGCGGTCGCCGCGCCGCGCGACGTAGCGCGCGCGCACGGCGCCCTCCGAGACTTTCAGGTGCTTCGCGATGCGCGCGATGTCCGCGGGTCCCACCTCGACGACGCCCTCGGGTCGCGCGCAGCAGTTCCCGGAGCGCTGGCAGCGAAAGCGGAACGGATAGGCGCCGGCCGGCGGAGCGTGCGACACGGCGCGCCAGCGTAGCCCGGAAGCGGCGGGCGGCGCTGGCCGCCGCGGCGCGCGGCTCGTACCCTGCGCGCGCAGCGCCAGGTGAGGGGGGATGTCGGAGCGCATTCGCGTCGTCTCGCCGGTCGACGGACGCATCGTCGCCGAGCGCGCGCTGGCGAGCCCGAGTGAGATCGCTGCGCTGCTGGCGCGGGCGCGCGAGGCCCGGCGCGGCTGGTGCCGCGTCCCGCTGCGCGAGCGCCAGGCGCTGGTGTCGGCGTTCGTCGCGGCGGCGGAGGCGCGCACGGAGGCGATCGCAGAGGAGCTCACCTGGCAGATGGGGCGCCCCATCGCGCACAGCCCCGGCGAGGTGCGCGGTCTCGCCGAGCGCGCGCGCGCCATGACGGCGCTGGCGGAGGAGGCGCTCGCCGACGTCGTGCCGCCCGCGAAGGCCGGCTTCACGCGCTTCGTGCGCCGCGAGCCGCTGGGCGTCGTGCTCGTGATCGCGCCCTGGAACTACCCGTATCTCACTGCGGTGAACTCGGTGGTGCCAGCGATCCTGGCCGGCAACGCGGTGATCCTGCGCCACTCCTCGCAGACGCCGCTGTGTGCCGAGCGCTTCGACGAGTGCTTCCGCGCGGCGGGCCTGCCGCCGGGCGTGTTCCAGGTCCTGCACGCGAGCCACGACGACACGCTGCGCCTGGTCGCCAGCCCGGGCATCGACTTCATCGCGTTCACGGGGTCCGTGGACGCGGGCCATGCGGTGGCGCGCGCCGCGGCCGCGCGCTTCTCCGGGGTCGGACTCGAGCTCGGCGGCAAGGATCCCGCCTACGTGCGTCCGGACGCCGATCTCTCGGATGCGGTGGCACAGCTCGTGGACGGCGCCTTCTACAACGCCGGGCAGTCCTGCTGCGGCATCGAGCGCATCTACGCGCACGCCGACATCTACGAGCGCTTCGTCGACGCGTACGCCGAAGGCGTGCGCGCCTATCGACTCGGCGATCCGCTGGACCCCGCCACGACGCTCGGGCCCATGGTGCGCGCGAGCGCGGCGCAGCTCGTGCGCGATCAGATCGCAGAAGCGGTCGCTGCCGGCGCGACGCCCCTGATCGACGCGCGCGCCTTCCCGCGCGATGCCCCCGGCACGCCCTACCTGGCGCCGCAGGTGCTGATCGACGTGGATCACTCGATGCGCGTGATGACCGAGGAGAGCTTCGGACCGGTCGTCGGGATCGCGCGCGTGCGCAGCGACGACGAGGCGGTCGAGCGCATGAACGACAGCGAGTTCGGGCTCACGGCCTGCGTGTGGACGCAGGACGAGGCGGCCGGGCTCGCGCTCGGCGCGCGCGTCGAGACGGGGACCTGGTTCGTCAACCGCTGCGACTACCTCGACCCGATGCTCGCGTGGACGGGCGTGAAGGACTCCGGGCGCGGCTGCACGCTCTCGCGCATCGGCTTCGAGCAGCTCACCCGGCCGAAGTCCTATCACGCAAGGCGGGTGGGATAGAGCTCGAGCTCGATGGCGAGCCTGCGCGCCGCGCGCAAGGCGCCGCGCAGCGCGGCGTCCTCCGCGAGGCACACGGCGACGGGCAGGGCGGCGAGCCACTCGCGGAAGCGGCCCTTGGCGCGGAAAGCCTCGAGGAAGCCGCCGCGGCGCAGGACGGGCAGGAGCTTCGGGGCGATGCCGCCGCCGAGCCAGACGCCGCCGTGCGCCAGCGCGTGGAGCGCGAGATCGCCCGCGGCGGACCCGTAGCAGGCCACGAAGATCTCGAGGGCCTCGGCGCAGATTGGGTCCGCGCCGGTCGCGCCGCGCTCTGCGATGGCGGCGGCATCGAGGGAAGCGGAACGCTCCGCGCGCGAGGCGCGCAGCGTCGCCCCGGACTCGCGCGCGCGCAGGAACTCGTGGATCCGCACGAGACCCGGTCCGGACACGACGCTCTCGACCGGCACGTGGGCGTGCTCGGACCCGGCGAGGTGCAGGAGCAGCGCCACCTCGCGCGCATCGCGGGGCGCGAAGCCGACTTGCCCGCCTTCGCTCGGCAGGACGCGCGGCACGTCGCCGTCGAAGAGCACGACCGCCTCGCCGAGACCCGTGCCCGCCGCGAGCACCGCGAGCGTGCCGGGGCGGCGCAGCCTGTCGCCCTGGAGCAGGGCGAAGGCGTCGGCGGGGAGTCCGAGCATGCCCAGGGCCGTGGCCTCCAGGTCGTTCAGCAGCGCGACGTGCGAGACCCGGAGGCGCTCTGCGACGCGGCGCGCGTCGATGCGCCAGGGCAGGTTGGTCAGCTGGATCGCGCCGGCCTCGACAGGTCCGGCCGCGGCGATCGCCACGGCGGCGAGGGCAGGGCTGCCCGCTGCGCCGAGGAAGTCTGCAGCCAGGGCTTCGAAGTCGGACCAGGCGCGGCTCTCGACCCTGCGCGTGGCGAGCAGCGGCTCGTCGCGCCCGACAGACGCGAGCGCGAGGGCGGTCTTCGTTCCGCCGATGTCGACGCCGAGCACGCAGCCGCGCGGCAGTCCGGGTCCACTCATGCGCAGTCTCCGCGGCGTCGAGCCCTGGTGTGCACCGCGGCGTGAATATCGCGCGCGGAGCGCGCGTCGACCGGGATGCGATCGCTGCGCGAAGCCGTCCGATGCGGGAGCAGAGAGGCGAGCATCGACGCTTTCGGCGCCACGCTCCGGGCGGCACCCAATGGGGGAACGCGGCCGGCCGGAGCCCGGCGCAGGGTCGCGGCTGCGAGAGCGGCCGCGACCCGCTGCGGCCCGCGTCGCGCCTGTCGGGGTCGCGGTGGGGCCGGGCGCCGCGGCGCCCGGCCCCGCGGAGCGAGGATTACGGAATGGCCTTGCGCGCGGCGTCGGCGGCGCCGGACGTCGCCTCGTCGGCCTTCTTCGTGGCGCTCTCGGTTGCACCGGTCACGGCGCCCGAAGCTGTGCCCGAGGCTGCGCTGCCCGCCGCCTTCGCGGTGTCCTCGGCCTTCTGCACCGCTCCCGCGGCGGTCTCCTTCGCGGCCCCTGCGGCCGCCGATGCCGCCTGCTCCGCGCCCGCGGCGGCGTTCTCGCCCGTCTGCTTCGCGGCGGATGCCGCCTCGCCGGCGGCGGTGGCCGCGGATCCAGTCAGGTCCTTGGCGCCCTGCAGCGCGTTGGCGCCCGCCCCTTCGGTGGCCTCCACGGCGCGCTCGCCGACCTTCCTTGCACCCTCGGCCGCGCCGGCTGCGGCCTTGCCGGCCTCCTCGGTCATCTTGCTGGCCTTCTGGGCAGCGGTACTCGCCTCTTCCTTCGTGCGCTGGCAGGCGACCCCGATGGCCAGCGCGGCCAGCAGGGCGAGTCCGAATGCGAAGCGCTTCATCGCGACTTCCCTCCTCTTGGGCCTCGATGGAGGTCGCGACGACTCGCCGCACCCCCCGAGGCAGGGCCGAGTGTGCCCCGCGCCGGACGCGGCGTCACGCGCTAATGCGTCGACGGTCTTCGCAGGCGCGCGACGTCCAGCCGGTAGAGGGCCGCCACGTTGCCGCCGAGGATCGCGTCCCGCTGCGCCTCGTTCAGATCCGCCTGATGCTCGGCCAGCATCTGCTGGGACCACGGCCAGGTCGAGTCGCTGTGGGGAAAGTCGTTCGCCCACATCAGACGCTCCCAGTTCATCAGATTGGCGGTCTTGAACGCCACCCAGTCGTCCTGGAAGGTCGTGTAGATGTTGGCCCGGAAGTACTCCGACGGCAGCTTCGACAGCTTCTGTCCGGCGGGCAGCCAGTAGCGGTGGCGCTTGTAGGCGTGGTCCATCCGATACATGTAGTGAGGCACCCAGCCCGCGTCCGCCTCGGCGCAGACGACGCGCAGCTCCGGGTGACGCTCGAACACACCGCCTAGCACGAGCGTGCCCATGATGTCCTGGCAGCCGCGCACGATCGAGAGGAAGCCGTTCATCTTCGGTCCGCGCACGGCGTGGCGGAACGCGTAGTTGCGGTCCGTCAGGATGTGGAACGAGAGGGGCAGGCCGAGCTCGATGGCGGTCTCCCAGAAGCGGTCGTAGATCGGCGAGTCGTAGTCTTCCCGCGCCGGATTGCCGGGCATCATCACGCCGCGCAGCCCGAGCCTGGAGATCGCGCGGAGATCCTCGATGCCGTCCTCGGGCGACCGCATCGCCGTCTGGCCGCAGCCGAAGAGTCGATCCGGGTGGGCCGCGCAGTATTCGGCGAGCCAGCGGTTGTAGGCCTGGAAGCAGGCCTGCTTGTAATCGAAGTCGGGATGGTTGCAGAGCACCATGCCGACCGTCGGATAGATGATCTCGGCGTCGACGCCGTCGCGATCCTGCTCGGCCATGCGCGCGTCGGGATCCCAGCCGCCGCGGTGCATGTCCTCGAAGCGCACGCCGATCGGCCGGATCTCCTCGGGAGGCTTGCCGGCCGCGGCGACCAGCCCCATCGGCACGGGCGTCGGGAGTCCGTCGACGAAGAAGGCGTCGCCGAGCGTCTCGTGGAAGCGCATGCGCGGCGCCTTGTCGCGCCACTTCGCGTCGATGTAGTCGACGTAGGTCCGGGCCGGCTCGGTGATGTGCGAGTCGGCGGAGATGATCGGGTGGCTCACGCGGCACCTCCTCTCAGCACGCGGCCGGGCAGCGGACCTTCCGGATCGACCGCGTCCGCTCCGTCGAGTCGGATCGGAGTGCCCTCCACGAGGACGGCGCGGATGCCGGTGGCGTCGGACACCAGCCGGTCCGCGCCAGCCGGGAAGTCGCGCACGCGCCGCAACGGGCTCGCGCCGACCGTGTCCGGATCGAACACCACCACGTCCGCGGCCAGGCCCTCGGCGAGTCGGCCGCGTCCGGCGATGCCGAAGTGGTCGGCCGTAGCCGAGGTCAGCAGGCGGACCGCTTCCTCGAGCCGGAGCGCGCCCTGCTCGCGCACCCAGTGCCCGAGCAGGTGCGTCGGCGCGCAGGCGTCGCAGAGCTGGCTCGCGTGCGCGCCCGCGTCGGAGAGTCCGAGCACCGTGCCCGGGTGGCGCAGCAGCCGCGCGACCTCGCGCTCGTCGGTGTTGGCGATCGGCATGCGGAAGCGCGCCTCGAGATCGGTCTCCAGCGCGAGGTCGAGCGCCAGGTCGGCGGGGTGCACGCCGCGCTCCTGCGCGAGGCTCGCCAGATTGCGCTCCGCCAGCTCCGGGTGCCCCGGGCACTCCGCGATCACCATGTCGGCCCAGCCGCCCGTGAGGACGCCCTGATCGCTGCGTGCGCGGAAGCTCGCCCGGAATTCCGGGTCGGCGTAGATGCGCTTGCGGCCGGCGAGGTCGGCGGCGCTGACGGGCTTGAAGATCGCGAGGCTCTCGAACGGGAAGGGTGCCTTCCACTGGAACTCGATGACCAGCGGCCGGCACGACACCTGCGGTACGACGGCGATGCCCGCGGCGTGCAGCTTCTCGGTCTCCTCGAGGGCGCGCCGGTGCCCCTCCGGACCCATCAGGCCCTGCAGCAGCGCGGTCCAGCTCACCGGCCGCCGGATGCGGCGCTGGAGCGCAGCGAGCTCGGCCAGGAACAGGCCGCGCCCGACGGTCGCCTGCAGCACGCCGCGGCCGGCCTCGGCGAGGCAGTCGGCGAGCGCCTCGAGCTCCGCGAGCGACGCGGCGCGGCTCGGCACCGGCCGACCCGCGTAGCCGACGTGGGTCGGCGCCTTCGAGGTCGCGAAGCCCAGCGCGCCGGCCGCGAGCGCGTCGCGCACGAGCTGCTGCATCAGCCGGATCTCCGCGTCGGTCGCCTCGCGCTCCGTCGCGTCCTCGCCCATCGCGTACAGACGCACGGGTGTGTGACCCACGAGCGCGCCGACGTGGATCGCGGTGCCGCGCGCCTCGATGGCGTCGAGGTACTCGGCGAAGCTCTCGAAGGGCCAGTCCTCTCCGACTCCGGCGCGCAGCGCCGCCAGCGACATGCCCTCGACGCTCTCCAGCGTGCGCAGGATCAGGTCGCGGTGCTCGGGGCGCGTCGGCGCGATGCCGAAGCCGCAGTTGCCCATCACGACGGTGGTGACGCCGTGCCAGGGAGAGATGCTGAGCATGCGGTCCCAGAACACCTGCGCGTCATAGTGGGTGTGGATGTCCACGAAGCCGGGCGCCACGATGCAGCCGCTGGCATCGAGCGTGCGGCGGGCGCTGCCGCGCACGGTCCCGAGCGCCGCGATGCGCCCGCCCGCGATCGCGAGATCGCCCGCGCGCGGCGGAGCGCCGCTGCCGTCGACGAGCGTGCCGCCGCGAACGACGAGGTCCCAGCTCTCGCTCATGCTCCACCTCCGACGAGGCCCATCGCGCGCGGCGCGGCGGTCGGCGAGGCGGCTCCGCCGGGACCTCGGCCACCATCATACGCGGCGCGTGGCGCGCCGGTAAGGTCAGCGCTTCGGGGGCGTCGAGGGCTTCGAGGCGTACGCCAGCAGGATCTCGTGCACCTCCGCGAGCGCGCGCGCCCGCTCCTCGCTGCGGACGGGTCGCTGGGAGAGGTCGATGGGCGTCTTGCCGTCGTTGTCCTTCACCGTGAGGCTCGCCCCGTGCTCGAGCAGCACGCGGGCCACCGCCGGCTTGCCGAGGCCGGCTGCGATGTGGAGCGCCGTGCTCCCGGACGCCTTCGCCTTCACGTCGACCGTCGCGCCGTGGGCGATCAGCAGCTGCGCCATGTCGGGGCGGTCCTCCTGCGAGGCCACGTGCAGCGGCGTGAGTCCCGTGGTGGCCTGCGCGTTCACGTCCGCGCCGCGCGCGATCAGCAGCTTTGCGATCTCGAGCTGTCCGCCCTGGACGGCGAAGTGCAGCGCACGCCAGCCGTTGTGTCCGGGCGCGTCGATCTTCGCGCCGTGGTCGAGGAGCTGCTCCACCATCGTGACGCTGCCCGTGCGCACCGCGAAGTGGATCGGCTCCCAGTGGCGGAAGCCGCGCCCGTTCGTCTCGGCGCCGGCGGCGATCAGGGCCAGCGCGACCGCGACGTCGCCGTCGCGGGTCGCCATGTGCAGGGGCGTCATGTCGCCCTCGCTCTTCGGACTGCGCGCGGCGTTGCGGCTCAGCAGGAGCTTCACGATGTCTATGCGGTTCTGGAGGGTCGCGAGGTGAAGTGGCGTCATGCCCTGCTCGTCGGCCGCGTCGATCTCGGCGCCCCGATCGAGCAAAAGGACGACGATCGGAGTGTGCCCGCCATAGGCGGCCGCGTGGAGCGCGGTGAGCTTCTCGGGCGTCTTCTGGTTCACGTCGGCGCCCGAGTCGAGCTCGTGGCGCACGCCGTCGAGGTCGCCGTCGAGCGCGGCCTGGAGCAGCGGCAGCGACCACTTCGCCTTCCACTCGGCGCGCGTCTGCGCGTCGGGACGCTGCCAGTGGAGGCTCGCCCGTTCGCGGCCCCGGTTCGCCCCGAAGGGCGGCGGCGACTCCGCGGGCACCGGCGGCAGCGGGCCGGGGGCAGCGGCGGGCTTCGGGGGCGCCGCCGCGCCGGGGTCCTGCGCGGACACGGGGGCGCCGAGGGCCATGGCGACACCGATCAGTGAGAGAGCGAGCCCGCGGATCCTGGCCGAGCGCATCCGAACCCCGGCGCGGGGTCCTGCGCCCCGCGAGCGTCGCAGTCTAGCGACCGCTCGGCGGCGCGCCGTGGGGATCGAGCTGCGCGAGCAGGGCGCGGGCGCTCTCGTCGGCGGGATCGAGGGCGAGGAGGGCTTCGGCGTGGCGACGCGCGGACGCCGCGTCGCCGGCTACGAGCGCCGCGCGCGCCGAGGCCAGCGCGAGCAGGCGGCGCAGCGCGAGCGGTGCCGGTGCGCCGCGGTCGATCAGCTCTTCCGCACGCTGGAGGGGAGCGCGCGCCTCGGTCGCCCGGCCAGCCTGGAGGAGGAGCTGTCCCTCGCGCACGAGGTAGCGCGGATCGTCCGGCGCGCAGCGCACCGCCTCGCGCTGGTGCTCGATCGCGATGCGCAACATGTTCTTCGACGCGAAGTGCTCGGCCAGCTCGAGGTGCGGCACGGGGTCGGTCGGGTCGAGACGCGCGGCCTGGCCCAGCATGGCGACGGCCTCGTCGTCGCGGCCCGCGCGGCGCAGGGCGCGTCCCAGCCCCTTGCTCGTGAAGGCACTCGGCGGTCCCACCTCGGCTGCGCGCGAGAAGAGCGACAAGGAATCGCGCCAGGTGTCGACCTGCGCATGCGCGGCCACGCCGAGGGCGGCGACGGCGGCGAGCGCGGACAATCCCAGCGCGCGGCGCGCCAGCGGGCGCGCGGCGACGAGGCCCTGCAGCGGGTACGCGACGGCGCAGGTGAGCCCGATCAGCGGCACGTAGGTGTAGCGGTCCGCGCGCGCCTGGAGCCCGACCTGGACGAGTCCCAGCACGGGCACGAGTGCGCCGAGGAACCAGAGCCAGCCGACGCACGCCGCGGGTTCGCGGCGCGCCGCGAAGAGGAGAGCGAGGCTGAGCGCGGCCAGCGCTCCGGCGGTGGCGGCCGTCGCGGCGGGGGAGGCGACGGGCACCTCGTAGGGATAGAAGGCGGCGAGACCGACGGGCCAGACTGCGTCCACCAGATAGGCGCGCACGGCATCCACGGCGTTGGCCAGCCGCAGCGGGAACGGCAGCGCGCTCGCGGCCGCTACGGCGCCGGTCGCAGCCTGCACGCGATAGGTGACGACGCAGACGGCGGCGGCGAGCGCGAGCGACGGCATCTGCTCGCGGAGCGAGCGCGCGAGCGCGCGCGGGGTCGGCAGGCCGCTCCGCGCCGAGCGCTCGAGGCGCCCGAGCGGCCACCAGTCGAAGAGCACGAGCAGGAAGGGAAGCGTCACCGCCATCGGCTTCGAGAGCAGGGCGAGCGCGACGGCGGCCACCGTGGCGGCGCGCCGGCCCCGGCTCGGGCGCGCGGCGGCCCGCGCGTGGAGCGCCAGCGCGAGGACCGTGAACAGCCCGCACAGCACGTCCTTGCGCTGCGAGATCCACGCCACCGATTCGACGTGGAGCGGATGCCAGGCGAAGACGGCGGCGACGAACGCGGAGGGCCAGACCGCGCCGGTCGTGCGCGCCAGCAGGGCGTAGAGCGTCACGCTCGTGGCTGCGTGCAGGACGAGGTTGCCGAGCAGGTAGCCGCGCGGCGTTCCGCCGTGCAGGTCGTGGTCGACGAGCATGGAGAGCACCGTGACGGGGATCCAGTTGCCGACGACCTCGTCGCCGAAGGCCGTGGCGAGACCCTCGCGCGAGAGCCCGGGCGCCAGCTTCGCGACCCATACGGGATCGTCGTAGTCGACGAAATCGTGGTCGCGCAGCGGCGCGAAGATGGCGACGACGCCGGCGAGGAGCGCCGCGACGACGGCCGCATGGATGCGCATCGGCGCAGCCTAGCAGGCAGCTTCGCGGGCGGGCCTCGCCGCGCAGCGTCCGCGCTGCGCACCGCTACACTCGCGCGCGATGCGCCGACGCATCCGCGACGCCCTCGTCGCCCCGCCGCGCGGCGCGACGACCTTCGGTCTGGCGCTCGGGCTGGTGACGCTCTCGACCCTGGGCTCGCTGCTCGCGATCGAGGGGGTGCTGCGGATCGCCTCGGGCAATCTCACCGGAGGTCCGGATCCGGGCGGCGCGATCCGGATGGTGAACTCGCGCTATCCCGGCGCGTACGACGCGCGGCTCGGCTGGCTGCCCGCGCCGGGCGCACACGAGCACAACGTCTGGGGCACGGCCGTCACGATCACCCCGCAGTCGACGCGCAGCAACGGCGCGCCGACTCCGCCGGGCCTGCCCGTCATCGCCGTGGGCGACTCCTTCACCTTCGGCGACGAGGTCGGCGACGCAGAGACCTGGCCGGCGCAGCTCGAAGGGCTGCTGGGCATGCCGGTCGTGAATGCGGGCGTGTTCGGCTACGGCCTCGACCAGATCGCACTGCGCGCCGAAGACCTGCTCGCGGGCGGTCCGGCGTCGGCCCTCGTGGTGAGCATCGTCCCCGACGACGTCCTGCGCTGCGAGTACGCCTACCGCTATGCCTGGAAGCCGTGGTTCGCCATCGAGAACGGAGCGCTGGCGCTGAAGGGCGTCCCGGTTCCCGAGCCCTATCGCGGCAGTCCGCAGGAGCCGGCGCCGAGACGCTGGCTGCGCTGGAGCCTGCTCGCCGATCTCGTCTACCGGCGCCTGGATCCCGAGGACTGGCTGCTCCCCGACAGTGTCCGGGCGCATCGCCAGGGCGTGGACGTCGGCGCACTGCTGATCGACCGGCTCGACGCGCTGAGCCGGCGCCGCGGCGTGCCCTGGCTCCTCGTCCTCAACTGGTACCCGCGCGCGGAGCCGTCCCCGGCGCTGCCCATCCTCGCGCGCGCGCGCTCGCTCGGCGTTCCGGTGCTCGATCTGCAGCCGCTGATCTCGGCGGAGCTGCAGAGTGGCGGCGCGACCGCCAGCCAGCTCTACCGGATCCACGTGAAGCCGGGACAGCTGCCCGACGTGGGCCACATGACGAGGCGCGGCAACGAGCTGGTCGCCCGCGCGATCGCCGACCGCCTGCGCGCGGACGTCCTCGTGGGGGCGCGCGCGCCGTCGAGCTAGCCTCGCGAAGAGGCGAAGGAGGCCCTGCGCATGTACGACCTCTACACGGCGCCGACGCCGAACGGCTGGAAGGTTTCGATCCTGCTCGAGGAGCTCGGTGCGCCCTACACGGTGCGCGCGATGAATCTCGGCAAGCTCGAGCAGAAGGAGCCCTGGTACCTGCGCCTCAATCCGAACGGGCGCATTCCCACGCTGGTCGATCGCGAGGCGGGCGGCTTCGCGGTGTTCGAGTCGGGGGCGATCCTGCTCTACCTCGCCGAGAAGCACGGCGCCTTCCTGCCGACGGAGCGGCTGGGCCGCTCTCGGGTGGTGCAGTGGCTGATGTTCCAGATGGGCGGCGTGGGCCCGATGCAGGGCCAGGCGAACGTGTTCTTCCGCTACGCGCCTGAGAAGATCCCCTACGCGATCGAGCGTTACCAGAACGAGGTCAAGCGCCTCTACGCCGTGCTGAACACGCGCCTCGGCGAAGTCGAGTACCTGGCGGGCGCCTACTCGATCGCGGACATGGCGACCTGGCCGTGGGTCACGCTGCACGGCTGGGCGGGCGTGTCGATCGACGACCTCCCGCACCTGCGCCGCTGGCTCGACGCGGTCGGCGCGCGGCCCGCGGTGCAGCGCGGGCGCGCCGTCCCCGAGGTCCCGAAGGTCGAGGACGCCTCGAAGCGGGTCGCGGAAGAGGGCCGCAAGATCCTGGTGTAGCCGACGGGCTAGAGCGCGGCTTCGACGGCCTTCAGCAGCGCCTCCGACGTCGGCTCTGTCGGAGGTGCGAAACGCGCCAGCACGCGGCCGTCGCGGCCGATCAGGAACTTGGCGAAGTTCCAGCGGATGTCGCCCGGGCCGTCGGGCTCCGTCGACTGCGCCGTGAGGTGTGCGTAGAGCGGGTGACGCTGTGGACCGTTCACGTCGATCTTCGCGAACAGCGGGAAGGTGACGCCGAAGCGCGTCTCGCAGAAGCGCTGGATCTCCGCCTCGCTGCCCGGCTCCTGCGCCCCGAACTGGTTGCAGGGGAAGCCGAGCACCGTGAAGCCGCGGTCGCGATAGCGCTCGTAGAGCTCCTGCAGCCCGCGATAGTGCGGCGTGAGGCCGCACTGCGACGCCACGTTCACGACGAGGCACACGCGTCCCCCGAACTCGTCGAGGGAGTGCTCGGCTCCGTCGATGCCGCGCGCGTGGAAGTCGTGGAAGTTCGCCACGGGCGGAGGGATGCCAGAGCGGCCACGCGCCTGCAAGCCCCCGGGCGTCGGGGGGCTCGAGGCATCCGGCCGGTCTTGCCGGGCGCGGCGGCGCGTTAAGCTCTGGCCGCCCCCCTCCGAACCGGAACATGCTGCGGCAGACGACTCCACACGGCACGTCGCTCCAGGGCGAGATCCATCCGGACTTCGCGCGCGCCGCCGAGGTCTTCGCGGGGCAGCTCCCGCGCGAGCATCCGGGCGGCGCGGCGCTGTGCATCTACCACCAGGGCGAGAAGGTGGTGGATTGCTGGGGAGGCACGCGCGACGAGGCGGGTCGCCCGTGGCAGGCGGACACGCTGTCGCTGTCGTACTCCACGTCCAAGGGCGTGGCCTCCACGCTGCTGCACATCTGCGCCGACCGGGGCTGGATCGACTACGACGCGCCGGTCGCCGAGTACTGGCCGGAGTTCGCAGCGGGTGGCAAGGACGCGATCAGCGTCCGCCAGGTGCTGTGCCACGAGGCCGGCCTCTACGACGTGCGCTCCATGGTGGACGACGCGCGCCGCATGCTCGACTGGACGTACATGACCGAGGCGCTGGCCGACGCCGTGCCTCGCCACGAGCCCGGGCGCTCGCACGGCTACCACGGCTTCACCTACGGCTGGCTCGTCGGCGAGCTGATCCAGCGCGTGACCGGCAGGTCCTTCAGCGAGGTGCTCGAGCGGGAGCTCGCGATGCCGCTCGGCCTCGACGGCTGCTACGTGGGACTCCCGGCGGCGCAGCGCAAGCGCCGCGCGCGCCTGCTGCTGCCGGCAGCGCTGCAGCAGAGCGGGGATGCGGTGCGCACCCTGGAGCGACACGTGAGACCGCTGGCGCGCCTGCTCTCGGTGGCGCGCCTGCCGATCGACCTCGGCTCGCTGGCGGCAGCGCTGCTGCCGCGGGGCATCGAGGGCCTCGACTTCAACAGCGACGATTTCGTCGGGACGCCGATTCCCGCCGCGAACGGCTGCTTCACCGCCCGCTCGCTGGCGCGCATCTACGCCATGCTGGCGAACGACGGCGAGATCGATGGCGTGCGCCTGCTGAGGCGCGAGACCGTCTGGCACGCCTCCGAGGTGCAGAACCGCGGCATCGGGCGCGTGATCCCGGTGCCGATGCACTGGCGCATGGGCTACCACCGCGTCCCGACGCTCGGCGCGCGCATCCCGAACGGCTTCGGGCATTTCGGCTTCGGCGGCTCCGGCGCGTGGGCCGATCCCGACCGCGAGCTCGCCGTGGCGATGACCGTGAACCACGGCATCGGCACGCCCTTCGGCGATCTGCGCATGGTCCGCGTCGGCACGGCGGCGGTGCGCTGCGCGGACCGACGCGCCGCGGACTGATCGCGCCCGCGCCGCTACGCGCGCCTACGGCTCGAGCACCACCTTGATCGCGCCGGACCTGCGGTCCGCGGCCGTGCGGAACGCCTCGGCGGCCGCGTCCAGCGGGAAGCGATGCGTGATGATCGTGCGCGCGATCTCGGGGCGCGCGGCCAGCGTGGCGGCGGCCACGTCGACGTCGCGCGCTGCGCCGCGCCGTCCGTACATGCTGGCCGGGACGACGTCGATCTCCTTCATGCACAGCAGGAGGCCCGACAGCTCGAAGCCGTCCCAGTAGCTGCCGAGGAGCAGCAGGCGCGCCCCTGGCCGACACAGAGCGAGGGCGTCGGCGAGCGCGCTCTTCGTCCCGGCGGCGTCGACGACCAGCTCGTAGCTGCCCGACGGCGCGACGGCGCCGAGGCGCTCGCCGGCAGCCCGCTGGGCGTCGTGCCGCGCGAGCAGCGCGACCTCGGCGCCGGCGGCGCGGGCCACCGCCACCGCACACAGGCCGATGCTGCCGCCGCCCACGATCGCGACGCGGGTATCGCCGCGCAGGCCCGCGCGCTGCATCCCGTGGATCGCGACGGCCAGCGGCTCGATCAGGCAGGCGTCGCCCGCCGCGACGGCGGCAGGCAGCGGCACGAGGCAGCGCTCGGGGACGACGATCTCGTCGGCCATGCCGCCGTCGTGGGCGAGGCCGATCACGATGGAGGGGCCCCGCTCGCAGAGGTTGTAGCTGCCGGAGCGGCACGGGGCGCAGGCGCCGCACGGCAGCAGCGGCTCGATCGCCACCGCGCGCCCGTCCGGCGCGACCCCCGCCATCTCGTGACCGAGCGTGTTTGGAAGGGGCAGTCCACTGCCCAGCAGGTGGAGGTCGGACCCGCAGATGCCCGCCGAGCGGATCCGCACGTGGATGCCGTCGCCGCGCGGCGCGGGCAGATCCACCAGCTCGACCTGGCCTTCGCGGCAGCGCACCGCGCGCATGGATTCCTCCGTCCCGACGCGCACAGCTTAGGCGTGGCTCGCGTCCGGACCAACGCCGGCCGGCGCGTCGCGTAGACTGGCGTGACGAGGCGGAGGATCCCGATGCCGGCACGCGACTGGCGCTACACGCACGGGCTGCACGATCTCGGCGCAGGCTGCTTCGCCTGGCTCCAGCCCGACGGCTCGTGGGGCTGGAGCAATGCGGGACTCGTCACCGACGGCGGCGCGTCGCTCCTGGTGGACACGCTCTTCGACCTGCCGCTCACACGCGAGATGCTGGGCGCGATGCGCGCGGCGACGCCCGCGGCCGCCCGGATCGGCGTGCTCGTGAACACGCACGCCAACGGGGATCACTGCTACGGCAACGAGCTGGTGGAAGGAGCGCGGATCGTGGCGTCGAAGGCGTGCGCCGAGGAGATGGGCGAGGTCGCGCCGGCGACGCTCGCCGCGCTCGTCGGCCACGCGGACGATCTCGGGCCTGCGGGCGCCTTCTTCCGCCGCGCCTTCGGGGCCTTCGCCTTCGAGGGGATCCGCCTCGTCCCGCCCACGGAGACCTTCACGGGCGAGCAGCGGCTCGAGGTCGGGGACAAGTCGGTGCGCCTGGTCGAAGTGGGTCCCGCCCACACGCGCGGCGACGTGCTGGTCGAGGTGCCGGGTGACCGGATCGTCTTCACGGGAGACATCCTGTTCGTGAACGGGCATCCCATCATGTGGCAGGGGCCCGTCGGCAACTGGATCCGCGCCTGCGACGCGATCTGCGCCATGCAGCCCGAGATCGTCGTGCCGGGGCACGGACCGATCACCGACGTCGAAGGTGTCCGGCGCGTGCGGGCGTACCTCGTCTACATCCGCGACGAGGCGCGCGCGCGCTTCGACGCCGGGATGCCGTTGCGGGAGGCCGCGCGCGACATCTCGCTCGCGGATTTCGCGAGCTGGGGCGACGCCGAGCGCATCGCGGTCAACGTGGCCACGCTGTACCGCGAGTTCGGCGATCCGAGCCCGCCCCCTGGTCCGCTCGAGCTCTTCGGCTGGATGGCGGAGCTGGCGCGCGACCGTCGGGCCTGAGCCGCCCGGGGCAGCTCCCGGCTCGGCACGCCCGGCGCGGCTCTCCGCCGCCCCCGCCGGTCCCAGGATTCCGTTGACGCTTCCGAGGGATCCGCGGGAAGATGGACCCGATCCCGTCTGCCCCGCCGGCTCCCGTGCGGCCGCGCTCCCGGAGGGCTCCCGATGCGTATGCGGCTCGCTGTGTGCCTCACGGCTCTGATCGCGCTTCCCGTCCTGCTCGCGCTCCAGTGCCAGCCGACCACGATGGTGGTGTTCACCTCGCCGACCACGCCGGTGTCGACGTTCAGCTTCACGATCTCGTTCGACCTGGTCGGCAGCTTCAGCGGCGCGCCGCCTCTGGCCTTCCTGAACAACCAGGCGCTCGTGGTGACCGGCGGGCCGACGAGCTTCACGGCCTCGCCGACCGGCGCGCCCACGGTCGACCCGGGTCCGCCGCTCCAGGACCAGAACCTGCTGATCGTGAAGGCACAGCGCACGGACGGCAGCACGCTGATCGCGGCGAAGTCCTTCGGCTATGCGCCGGCGAAGGCGCGCGCCTTCAAGATGACGAGCCTGGCGGATTGCCCCGTCTCGGGACCGCTCGCCCACGAGCGAGTCGGCGACTACTGCCTCGAGAACGGCGTCGCCCGCTTCGTGGTGCAGGACGTCACGAAGCCGGCCGTGCCCACCGATCCGACTCCGCGCGATCTCTACAGCGTGGGCCAGTTCGGCGGCAACCTGATCGACGCCGTGCTCGTCTCCGATCCGACGACGGACAACTTCCTCGAAGTCCAGCCGATGGCGAACGTCGAGACCGTCTTCAACGCGCAGTCGATCGTCGTCGTGAACGACGGCCAGGACGGGACGCCGGCCATCGTCCGCGCCTGCGGTCCCGACGACCTGCTCGATTTCGTGAATCCCTCGAGCCAGCTGTTCTCGGTCGGCATCACGCCGCCCGGCTGCTCGCCGATGACGCGCAACTGCTTCGACGACAACGACCAGAACGTCGAGGGCTGCACCACCTACACGCTGGCGCCGGGCGAGCAGAAGGTGCGCATGGACACCGAGGTCACGAACCACGAGGCCGTGCCCCTGGCCATGCTCGTGGGCGACTGGATGAACGCCTCCGGCGAGGTGGATGGCTGGTTCAAGCCGAACGTCGGAATCGGCGAGGCGATCTTCAACAACACGATCGGCGGGCTGTCGTGGTTCGCGGAGACCGGCGTGCCGGGCACGCGCTTCGAGTACGGCTACGTGCCGGTGACGGATGTCACGAGCTCGCCCGGGCCGGGCAGCTACGTCACGGTGAGCGGTGTCACCGTGATCCTCCACGACATGAACGCGGTGCTTGCCCTGGCCGGTCTCGCCAGCAGCCCGTTCGTGGTGCCGGCGGGCGGGTCGCGGACCTTCACCCGCTACTTCCTCGTCGACAACGGGCGCGGCAACGCCGCCCAGGAGCTGGCCCACGTCGTACAAGGCCAGGGCACCGGCACGGTGCAGGGCTGTGTGACGGTCGGCGGCGCACCGGCTCCGCTGGCGAAGGTCACGGTCGGCACGCTTTCCTCGGGTTCGATCAACAACGTGCTCGGACACTTCGTCACGGACGCCACGGGCTGCTACTCCGGGAAGGTGGAGGTGCCCGCGACCGGCACGACGGCCTACGGCGCCATCGCCGCGAAGGACGGCGTGCTCTTCGAGGGCGGCGCGTCGACGCCGCCCGTCCACAGCTTCACGCTCTTCCCGGCGGGCGACGTCGAGACGATCGACTTCGCGCTGCCCGCGACGGGCACGCTGCAGGTGACCGTCACCGACGGGGCCGGCGCGCCCGTGCCGTCGCGCGTCACCGTCGTGGGCTTCGACCCGAGCCCGGAACCCACGGCCGCCGGCATTGCGCTGCCGGGCTTCGGGTCGTCGACGCTCGGCAAGTTCAACGACATGAACGACAGCGTGCCGTTCGGCATCGTGGCTTTCGCCTACACCGGCGCGAGCGGCGTCGCGACGCTGACGGTCGAGCCCGGGACCTACCACGTCTTCGTGTCGCGCGGCACGGAGTACTCGCTGTGGTCGACGCAGCTTCCGCCGACGTCCGGCCCGATTGCGATCTCGGCCGGCGCCACCACGTCGCTCTCCGCGAAGATCGAGCGGGTGCTCGACACGCAGGACTTCATCTCCAGCGACTTCCACGTCCACGGCATCGCATCGGCGGATTCCGAGGTGCCCGACCGCCTGCGCGCCATCGAGTTCGCCGGCGAAGGCGTCGAGAACCTGATCGCCACGGATCACCACGTCCACAAGGACTACAAGCCCGCGATGGCCGCCGCCGGGCTGTCGAGCTGGGTGACCTCGACGGTGGGCGAGGAGATCACGACCTTCGATTACGGGCACTTCAACGGCTATCCGTTCAAGATCGATCCCAGCGTGCCGTCGGGCGGCTCGACGGACTGGGCGGTGGCGGCGCCGCCGGGCAAGGATTTCCCGTCGTACGGCGCGTACAACCTCCCTCCGGCGGGCATCTACGCGCTGGCGACGACGCAGCCCGAGGCGCTGCCCTCGACCACCGTGCAGATCAACCACATCGACAGCCACTTCGCACCGCTGAAGATCGACACGTCGCGGGTGCCGCCGGTCGACGCGCTCACGGCGACGGACCGCCTGCGCCTGAGGCTCGACCCGTCGAATCCGCCGCTCGGCCAGATCTTCTACGCATTCCCGGCGCTCGAGCTGTGGAACGGCGCGAGTCGGGCGCATCAGAGCGAGTTCCTCGACCAGCGCATCGGCATCTGGACGAATCTGCTCGACCAGGGGATCCGCACCACCGCGATCGCCGACACCGATACGCACGAGTTCCGGCAGCTGCGCACGCCCGGCGCGCGCACCTGGACCGCGACGTCGCCGGGCAAGGACACGCCGCTGAGCTACGACCAGGACGAGCTGGCGGCGTCGGTGCGAGCGGGTCGCGCGGTCGGCGGGCAGGGCGTCTATGTGCAGATGCGTCTGCTGTCGACGGACGGCTCGGGCTCCGTGGCCGACTTCACGAACTCGGGCTCGACGAGCATGACGAGCAGCAACGGCATCGTGACGCTCGAGATCCGCGTGCAGTCGCCGATCTGGGCGAAGTGGGATCGCGTCGAGATCTACAGCAACATCGGAGGGCACGTGAGCGGCGCCGCGGTGACTCCGAGCGCGCCGTACCTCTACACGGCCGCGCCGGTCCTCTCGCTTACCGAGGGCGACTGCAACCCCGCTACGAAGGGAGACGGGGACTTCGACATCGACGTGCTCGACGTGGCGCCGGGCGTGCCGGGCGCGCAGCGCCTCGAGGCCACGATCACGCGCAGCGTGGGTGTCCTCGGCGCAGAGACCTGGTTCGCGGTCGTCGTGCGCGGCTCGGACGGCGTATGCGGGCCGATGTTCCCCGTGTATCCGCAGAGCCTCGCCACGGCCAGCAATACCACGCTCGCGAACCTGGTGGATGGCAACGTGGGCGAGAGCGGGACGATGGCGCTCGGCTTCACGAACGCGCTCTACTTCGAGCCTTGAAGCGCCACGTCGCGCTGCGCACTCTCGCGGCCTGCTGCGCCGCGCTGGCCGCAGGATTCCCGGCTCGCGCGGCCTGCGCGGACGACGTGCCGCCGGCGCCGGGAGGCGTCCATCTCGTCGCGGCGCTCGAGCAGGCACCTGCTGCGCTCGTCGTGGTCTTCGACGCGCCGAAGGCGCTGGACGACGAGGCCTGGCTCGCGACCGCGAGGGTGGAGCACTCGCTCCGGGGCGAGGCGCCGGAACGCGTGTCGATCGCCTGGGAGGAGCGGGCGCGGGCGCGTCCGGTCCGCTTCGCAGCGGGGGATCGCGTGCTGATCGCGGCCGAAGCGTTGCCCGGCTACTCGATCTGGAGACAGCGCATCCCGGATGCGGAGCAGCGCGCGCGGACGTGGTTCGTCGCCGAGAACGGCGACGCGTTCCTGCGCACGCCGGGCCCGGGCTCCATGCTGACGCTCGAGCACTATCTGCGGCTCGCCCCGGACGTGCGCCACGCCGCCACCGGAGTCGGGTATCTGGTGGACCTCGCCGAGGCGGCGGAGCCGCCGCTCGCGCTCTCGGCGACCGAGCGCATCGCCGCGCTCGGCAATCTCGGGGCCACGCTCGACGCCGGCTCGGTGCCCCACCTGATCCGCGCGCTGCTGCGGCCGGACGCGACGGACGAGCTGCGCGAAGGGCTCCTGAACCTGATCGCCTCGGGTCCGCGGGACTTGCTGCAGCCGCCGCTCGAGAAGCTGGCACAGGCGGATGCGCTCGCTCCCGCACCGGTCTTCGAGGCCCTGGCGCGCATCGGCTCCGGCAGCCTGCCGAGCGATCAGGCGCTCCGCCTGCTCGACGCGAAGGGCTCCGTCGCGCACCGTCGAGTCGGGGCTCGCCATGCGAGCGGTGCGGCCGTTCAGCGGCTCCCCGCGGTGCTGCGCAGCGACCCGGCCCCCCCCGTGCGCGCCGCCGCGGCGGAGCGCTGGCTCGCGCAGAGAGGGCTCGACGGTGTCGACGCGATGCGTCCGGCGCTGCGCGACTCGGATCCCGCCGTGCGCAACGCGGCCCTGATCGCGCTCGCGAAGCTGGGACCCGGAGCGGTTCCGACGCTGCGGGGCGAGATCGAATCCGCCCCGCCCGAGGAGGCGCGCCCCGCGGTCGCGGCGCTGGTGCTCGCGGGCGGCCCCGAGAGCGTGCGCGCCTTGAAGGATCTGGCGGCAAACCATCCCGACGCGGGGGTGCGCATGCTGGCCGAGACGGCGCTCGGCCGGCCGCTGGGTCACCTCGACGCGAAGTGAGGCGGCTCCTCAGCTCGCGGGGACCGGCGGCGGGCCGCCGAAGAGCGCGGCCAGCGCGGGCACTCCGCGCGCCGGGGTCCAGTCGCCCATGCCGGCCGACCACACGAGTGTGTCGGGCGTGACGCGACCCTGGGAGACGGCGCGTGCGAGCTCGGCCTCCGGCACGGGCCCGACGCTGCGGCCCGCCTCGACGAAGTGCCACGCGGCCGGCAGAGGCGGGGGCCCCGCAGCGGGTCCCGCGGCGAAGCGGCCGGCCACGGCCATCCCCATGCCGACGCCGACGCCCGCGCCGGCGAGGCCGCCGGCCGGGTTGGCGGCGGCCGTCGGCAGCGAGCGACCGAGCTGATAGCTCTGATAGGCGCCGAGGTCGCCGATCACGCCGACGCTCGTGCGCGCATCGAGCGCCTGCTCGACCTCCGCCGGCACGGACACGTTCACGATCACGAGCTGCGGGATCTCGAGCCCGTACTCGTCGTCGATGCGAGCCTCGGCGGCCCGGCGCACCTGCTCCGAGAGCTCGGCGTAATGGGAGGCGAGCGAGAGCAGAGGAAATTCCGCCTTGCCCATCACCTCCGCGAAGGCCTGGCTCACCAGGGAGCGCAGCAGCTCCTGGATCTCCTCCGTCTCGAAGCTCGCGTCGGTGCCGACGAGCTCGGTGAGCAGGCGCTTGGGGTCGCGCGCGCGCAGCGTGTAGGTGCCGAAGCCGCGCACCCGCACGGGCCCGAAGTCGGCGTCGCGCATCATCACGGGGCTCGGCGTCCCCCACTTGAGGTCCGTCCGCTGGCGGGTGGAGACGAAGTAGACCTCCGCCTTGAACGGGCTCTCGAAGCCGTACTTCCAGCCCGCCAGCGTCGCCAGCACCGGCAGGTTCGCGGTCTCGAGGCGGTGCTGCCCCGGCCCGAACACGTCGGCGATGCGACCGCGGTCCACGAAGATCGCGCTCTGTCCGGGGCGCACGATCAGCTGCGCGCCGTGCTTGATCTGGTTGTGGTAGCGCGGGAAGCGCCACACGAGGGCGTGGTCGCCGTCGTCCACCCACTCGACGATGTCGATCAGTTCGGCCCGCAGCTTGTCGACGAAGCCCATGCGTGTCTCCTAGCGAAGGATGTCGAGGAGCAGACCGAGCAGGCCGGAGCCGGCTCGGCGTCCGAGCAGCGACTGCGGCTCGGCCTCGGTGGCGCAGCGCAGCCGCGCCGCCGCCGCGAGGGCGTCCGCCCGGCGGTGCTCGGTCTCGAGCGTTTCCGAGGGCGCGCCGCCGGCCAGGATGAAGCCAGCGATCGCCTCGATCTCGTCGGCGTCGAGCCAGGTGCCGTGCTCGTGACACACGTCCAGGATCACGCCGGATGCGCGCTGGAAGTTGCGCCGCAGCATCAGCGCTCCGCACTCGGGGCACTTCCGGTAGCGGACCGGCGCCGCGCTCGGATTGCCGCGGCGCACGCGCGGCGCCGGCGCGGTGGGACCGGCGGCCCGCCGTGCCTCGGCCGCGTGCTGCACGAGGCGATCGAAATGGCTGCCCGGCACCCAGAGGCCGTGGCACTCCCCGCATTCGTTCACGCCGACGCCCGCGACCTGGGACGGCGCCATCTGCGCCTCGCAGGCGGGGCAGGGGAGCAGGGTGCCCGTCTGCGGGAAGGGCTCGGGCTGGAAGGCGACGCCGCAGGCGGTGCAGAAGCGCGCGGACTCGGCGTTGCGCGCGAAGCACTCCGGGCAGATCAGCGAGAGCGGTCCGGGCTCGCGCACGATCGCCGCCCCGCAGTACGTGCACTGCGCCGCGGCGCCGTCGACCTGTGCGCCGCACGCGCCGCAGCGGCGGATCTCGGCGTCCACGGATTTGAGCGTGCGGTTCTCGAGGGTCTTCCCGCAGCGGCACGGGAAGGTGTCGACGAGCACGTCCGAGACGTCGTACTGGGCGTGGCAATCCGGACAGGCGACGAGCTTCACGCCGGCTCCAGCGCAATGAGCCCCCGGCGTTTCGGGATTCCGGGGCAGGGACTTGATGCGGCCCGCGGGGTTCGCGCTCAGCCGTCCAGGGCGTCGAGCGTGCCGGCCTTGGTCACGGCGTCGAGGGCAGCGCGGATGCGCCGGCGCGCCGCGGCCACGCGAGCCGCGAGCCCCTCGGCGTCGAGGCCCGTCTCGACGAGCTCCGCCACCACGGCGGCCGCGCCGGGCTCGAGGACGTCCACGCCGCGGCCGGCGAGCCAGCGCGCGCGTGCCTCGACGCAGCGCAGCGTGTGATAGTCGGCGAGCAGCGCTTCGACGCGCGGTCCGCCGGCGCAGGCGCGCAGCAGCGCCGGCACGCTCGGCAGGGCGGGGAACTCGCTCGCGCCGCGCTCGAGCAGGCCCCCGCCTGCCAGGAAATCCACGTCCATGAGTCCGCCCGCGCCGGTCTTCAGCGCGACGCGACCGCCCGTCTCCTGGGCGCGCTCGGCCTCGACGCGCCGGCGCAGCGCCGCCAGCTCGGCCCAGGGCGGCTCGCGCCGCGCGAGGACGTGGGCGTGTACGCGCGCCAGCACGGCGATCGCTTCGCCGTCCCCCGCGATCGCGCGGGCGCGCAGCACCGCCAGGTGCTCCCAGGTCTCGGCGCGCTGCTTCTGGTAGTGCTCGAAGGCGTCGCAGGACGTCACCAGCATGCCCTGGCGACCAGAAGGGCGCAGGCGGGTGTCGACCTCGTAGGCGACACCGGCCCCTGTCATGGTCGAGAGATAGGAGATCAGGCGCTGACCGATGCGCGCGGCCGCGTCGATCTGCTCCGCATCGCCGCGATAGAGGAAGATCAGGTCGAGGTCGGAGTGGTAGCTGAGCTCACGCCCGGCGAGCTTCCCCATGCCGAGCACCGAGAAGCGCACATCGCCCGCGCCGCGCACCTCGCGCAGGGTCAGCGCGAGCGCGGCGCCGAGGATCCGCTCGGCGACGCGGGACAGGAACTCCGACACCGCCTCGAAGGGCTCGACCCCGGCCAGGTCCGCGCAGGCGGCGAAGGCCATCTCCTCGCGCCGGCAGAGCCGCAGTGCGTCGAGCGCCGGCTCGAGATCTTCGCGCGCCACGGCCTCCAGCTCGCGTGTCAGCGCCAGGCTTCGCGCGGCCAGACAGCCCGGCGCGAGCCGCGCCACGCGCACGAGCCACGGGCCGCGATGGCTCGTGAAGCCGGCCACCTCGGGCTGCGTGACGAGGACGCGCGCCAGACCGCGCAGCGCGACGTCGCCGAGCGCGCGCGCGGCGTCGTCTCCGCCGCGCCGTTCCGCGAAGCGCTGCGCCGCGGGAGGCAGGGGGCCCGCCAGCGGGCCGTCCGCGAGTGCGGCCTCGAGACGGGCCGCGAAGCTCACGACTCGCCCCCAAGCACGAGCGCCTCGAAGTGCTGTCGCACCTCGCTGCGCACGGCCGTCCAGTCGTCGAGGAAGCGATTGCGCGCCGCGTCGGCGCCGGGCTCGCGGTAGCCCATGCGGCGCGCCAGCTCGGTGCGGGCCTCGGCGCGCGCGGGCACCCGCGACGTCTGCTGCTCGTCCGCGAGCTGGAGCGCATGCTCGGCGCGCCGCAGCCACAGGTAGGCGTCGCAGAGCGCGCGGACCACGTCCGCCGGCAGCAGCCCGAGCTCGCCGAGCGCGCGCAGCGCCTCGAGCACGTTGCCGGTCTGCAGGCGGGGCGCGCGGCCGCCGTAGAAGAGCTGGAATGCCTGCACCAGGAATTCGACGTCGCGAATGCCGCCCGGGCCCTCCTTCAGGCAGGCGTCGGGGTCGCGTCCGGCGGCGCGCCGCTCTCGCTCGATGCGCGCCTTCATCTCGCGCACGCCGCGCATCACGTCGGGGCCGATCAGCGCGCGGTAGACGAAGTGGGCGATGGTCTGCTGGAAGCGCTGCGACGGCTCCGGGGGGCCGGCCACGGCTCGCAGCCGGATCAGCATCTGCCGCTCCCACTCGGCGCCGAACGCTTCGTAGTAGGTGAGCGCGGCGTCCACCGGGTTGGCCAGCACGCCCTGGCGTCCTTCCGGTCGCAGATTCAGGTCGACGCGGTAGCCGAAGCCCTCGTCGGTCGGCTGCTCGAGATGCGTCTTGAAGTGGCGGACCCACTCGGTGACGGACTCCTGCGCCGCGAGAGGATCCGCGCCCGCAGGCAGGTCGTAGAGGAAGAGCAGGTCGACGTCGGAGGAGAAGTTGAGCTCGCGCCCGCCGAGCTTGCCGAGCGCGAGCAGCGAGGGCGGCGCGAGTCCCGTCTCGCGCTCCGTGCAGGCGAGCGCTGCGCGCAGGCAACCGTCGGCCAGATCGGAGAGCTCGCGGAGGCTCGCCTCGAAGGGGCGGTCGGCCAGGTCGCGCGCGGCGACGCGCAGCAGGCCGCGGTACTTGGCCTCGCGGATTGCGGCCCACTCCGGCTCGGGGCTCTCGGTGCGCGGCGGCGGGGGCGGGTCGCCGGCGAGGTCGTCGATCCAGTCGGGGTGTCGCTGCAGCACGCGCGTCAGGGCGCTGCTCGCCGCGAGCAGCCCCGGGAGCTGCGGCACGCGCGCGAGATCGAGGGGCGCCCCCTGCTCGCGGCAGCGCATCGCGAGGTCGAGCAGGGCGCGCGCGCCGGCGGCCGGTCGCGCACCGACGAGCAGCGCGGCGCTCCAGCGCGGCGCGTCCGCGGCCAGATCGGGGTGCGCCGCCGCCTCGTGAAGGGCCTTCGCCGTGCGTTCGGGCTCCGCGATGCCGAGCGCGCGCAGCGGCGCCGCGTCGGAGGCGCCGCGCGCGAGCCCCTCGACCCAGCGCACGAGCTCCGCGTCCACGGCGCGCGCAAGGTAGCGCGGACCCGAGAGCGCTCCGCGCTATGGTGGCTCTCCAGAGGCCGCCGAGGCGGAGAGGCATTCGTGAACTACGAGCAGCGCAACCCCGTCCCTCTGCCGGCCGGCGCGGCGTGGCAGGCGATCCGCACGACGATGGACTCGGTCTTCGACTGGGAGTACGCGCTGCGGCGCGCGGACCTGCTGGCCCTCTACGAGAAGGGCAAGTCCGCCAGCTGGAACGCGTCGGATCTCGACTGGTCGATCGACGTGGACCTCGAGCGCATGATCCGGCAGCGCCAGGAGCAGGGCATGGGCGGGCTACTGAACCAGCTCCTGAACCCGCCGCGCCAGCTCGAGCCTCGCGAGGTCATCGAGCTCCAGCTCCACATGAACGGCTTCCTGCTCTCCCAGTTCCTGCACGGCGAGCAGGGCGCCCTGCTCGCGAGCGCGAAGATCGCGCAGCAGGTCCCGTGGGCGGAGGCGAAGCTCTATGCCGCGAACCAGGCGGCCGACGAGGCGCGTCACGTCGAGGTGTACCACCGCTACCTCACCGAGAAGCTCTGCCTGTCCTTCGAGGTGCACCCGAGCCTCCAGCAGCTGCTGGGCGAGATCCTGCGGGATTCGCGCTGGGACGTGACCTACCTCGGCATGCAGATCCTCGTGGAGGGACTCGCCCTCGCGGCCTTCGGCATGATGCGGCTGATGATGGCGAGCGAGCCGCTGATCCAGGACATCACGACGCGGATCATGGGGGACGAGTCGCGCCACGTGGCCTTCGGCGTGCTCTCGCTCCAGGGGCTCTACACGAAGGAGCTCTCGGCGTCCGAGCTGCGCGAGCGCGAGGATTTCGTGATCGAGGCGACCCACCTGATGCGCGACCGCCTGCTGATGCACCAGGTCTTCGAGCGCCTCGGCTGGGATTCGCGGGTCTGGATCCCGTGGATGCAGGAGACGCCGTTCATGCGCGGCTTCCGGCAGATGCTGTTCTCGAAGGTCGTGCCGAACCTGAAGCGACTCGGCCTGCTCACCCCGCGCGTGCGCGACGCCTACGCACGACTCGATCTGCTGCGCTTCGAAGGGCTGCGCGACTCGGTCGAGGAGCCGGACGTGCTGCCGCCGGCGGAGCTGGTGCAGCTCCTGCTCGAGTTCCGCGGTCCGCAGTCCTCGGATGCGCCGGCGCCGCGCTGAGCGCAGGCATCGGCGCGGGCGCGACTCGACGCCCGGGACCTAGAAGCGCAGCTCGAACAGCAGGCCGAAGCGCGAGCCCGACCCCACGTTCTGCTGTCCGTTGGATGTCTTGCCCAGCACCGGACCCTTCACGCCGAACCCGAACTTGCGGTCGTTCCAGCGGAACGAGTCGGTGTACTTGAAGCCCAGCTTGTCCGTACTGACGTGGTTCACCCAGCGGTCGGGCGGCTGGACGGCGGGGGTGAGCTCCTCACGCACGCTCAGGTCGCGGAAGCTGATCGCGCGCAGCGTCTGGGGCTGCTGCGACTCGGTGGCACCGGCGCGAAGTGTGAGCCTCGCCGGGAACGGGGACTCGTCGGCCGAGGCGAGTCCGGCTCGGAGAGCAACCAGCAGAGTCAGAGTGCAGGGGGCCAGCCGCATGGTGTGCGCCTCCCTTCGGGGGCGCCCCTCCGATTTTTCGGGGTGAAAACACTGCAATCAGTGTGCCGTGGGTGGCCCAGGGTTGGATGGACTCAACCCATTGAAAAAACTCGGGAAAGTTTCGATGACCGCGAACTGGACGGACCCGGAGGGAAGCGTTTTTCCCATCTTTTCCACTCCGTCCGCCGAGGTATGCAGACCGTAGAGAAGCGTCCTGGAACATGTTTCAATCGGGCCGTGGACGAGCGCACCCGGCGGATCGTCGAGGCCGCGATCCTGCTGGCCGAGAAGGGCGGCTTCGAGGCGGTGCGGCTGCGCGACGTCGCGGCCCAGGCGGACGTGGCGCTGGGCACCCTGTATCGCCGCTTCCGCAGCAAGGAGGACCTGCTGCTGGCTGCTCTCGAACTCGAGCTGCGTGAGCACGAGCGCCGGCTGCGCAGCGAGCCGCCCGCGAAGGTGGAGCCGCTCGAGCGGGTCGGCGCGTTCTTCGCGGGTCTCACCACGACGCTGTGCCGGCGGCCCAATCTCGCGCGAGCGCTGGTGCGTGCGATCGCGTCGGGCGCGCCCGAACTGACGCTGCGCGTCGCGGCCTTCCACTCGCGGACCGAGGAGTGGATCACGGCCTCGCTGCGCGGAGCGGCGCTGGGAAGCTTCGGGGCCCCGACCGCGCGTGAGCGCAATCTGGCATCGACGCTCCTGCTGGTCTGGTTCGCCGCGTTGACCGGCTGGGCCAGCGGGATCCACGACGAGGCGCGGATCGTCGAGCAGACGCGGATCGCCGCCGCGCTGATGCTCGAGCCGGGCGTTGCGCGCAGCGGGGCCCGGTGACCGCTCTCGCGGCTTGCTGCCCGACGGAGGACGTGTTTGAATCCGGCCCACTGCGAGTTCGGCGCAGAATGTCCCAGGTGGGCGCTCGCCGCCGTCGCGCGAGAACAGGACAGGCACGAGGGAGAAGGCCGTTATGAAGATCGTGATCGACTACGACCTGTGTGAGGCGAACGCGGTCTGCATGGACGTGTGCCCCGAGTGCTTCCGGGTCGAAGAGGACGACACGCTGACGGTGCTGATCGAGCGTCCGCCGGAGTCCCTGCGCAAGAAGGTCGAAGAGGCCGTCCGGCTCTGCCCCCGCCAGGCGATCTCGCTCGTCGAGGACTGAGCGAGGCGCCGACCTGCGGACCCTCGCGAGCGCCGGGCTGCTCGCTGCGCTCGCGCTGACGCTCTCGCTGCCGACGCTGCGCTGCCTCGAGGGCTGCTACCTCGACTACGCGGCGATCCGCGAAGGTCCGCTGGGACGACTCGAGCCGGCCGACGCGCGCCTCAACACCTGGATCCTCGGCTGGGTGCAGCGCAGCCTGCGTCGGGATCCCTCGGCGCTCTTCGACGGCAACATCTTCCATCCGGCGCGAGGGGTGATCACGCAGTCCGAGCACCTGCTCTCGGAGGCGCTGCTGACGCTGCCGGTGCGCGCGCTGGGCGGTGACGCCGTCGCCGCCCATCAGGCCACGATCGTCCTCTCGACGCTGCTCCTGGCGCTCACGACCTTCGCGCTGGTGCACTGGCTGACGCGCTCCGACTTCTCGGCATTCGCTGCGGGCGCGGCCGCGCTCGCGATGCCCTGGCGCCTCGCCGAGCTCGCGCACATCCAGCTCCTGTCGGCGCAGTGGTTCCCGCTGGTGTGGCTGATGACCGTGCGCGTGGCCGGCGGAGAGACCGGGCGGAGGCACGTCGCGCTGCTCGCGCTCGCCCTCGCCCTGCAGCTGCTCTCGTCCTTCTACCTCGCCTACTACCTCTGTGCGTCCGTTCTGCTGCTGGTGCTCGCCGTGTGGGGCTGCTGCGGGTTGTCGCGTCGCGCCCTCGCGGCGCTCGCTCTGGCCTGCGCGCCGCCCGCGCTGCTCCTGGCGGGCGTGGCCTGGCCCTACGTCGAGTGGGGCGCGACCGTCGGCTTCCACGGTGCGAAGCCGCTCGACTCGGTCCCGATCGGAGATGCGTTCGCGCTCCTCGTCCCACACCTCGCGTTCGGCTGGCGCGGCATGCCCCCGTTCCCGGTGAGCTACGAGATCCCGCTGGCGGTCCTCGCGCTCGGAGTCGTCGGAATCGTCGCCTTCGGGCGAGCCGCCCCGGACTCCGCGACGGGACCCCGTCGCGCGCTGGTGCTCGGCCTCACCGCGCTCGTGCCCGTGGCCTTCGTGCTGGCCCTCGGCCGTGAGATCGAGGTCGGCGGGCACCGCATTCCGCTGCCGGGTGATCTCGCCGCGCGCATCGTCCCCGGCTACGCCAACCTGCGCAACCCGCTGCGCTGGGCCATCCCCATCGGACTCGCATTTCCGATCCTCGCCGGCGCGGGCATCGCGCGGATCTCGAGCGCCGTGTCGGCGGGCCGGGTGCGCGTGCTGGTGCAGGCCGCCGTCGCTGCCGCGCTGGCGGCGAGCCTGCCCTTCGCGGTGCTGCCGGTGCGCGACGCCTGGGACGGTCAGCGCGAGCGCTTCGCGGCCTATCGTGCGCTGGCGGAGCTTCCACCCGGGCCGATCCTCGAGCTGCCCTGGCCCCTCGGCTCTCCGCACGCGGCGGACATCGCGTCGCGCTACGTGCAGGCGAGCACGCTGCACTGGCGGCCGCTGATCGACGGCGTGAGCGGGTACCTCCCGCCGTCTCACGAGCTGGTGCGCCAGATCGCGCAGGACCTCCCGGCGCCGCGCGCGCTGGAGCTTTTGCAGGACCTGTGCGCGGTGCGCTTCATCGTGCTGCACGTCGAGCTCTATTCGCGCGCGTCGCTGGCGCCCTGGTCGGAGGCGATCGCGGCGGGTCGGCTCGCGCTCGTCTGGTCGGACGCCTCGACGTGGATCCTCGAGGTGCCCGGCTCCGAGCGCGCCGGGCGCTACCAGGAGGCGCTCGCCTCGCACCGGCCGCGCGCCCGGACGCTCACCGGGCTCTCTCGCGCGCCGCTCGCGCTCGGGCCCGGCGCCGGATCGCTCGGCGCGCAGGTCGAGGGCCCGTTCCATTTCATCGGCGACCACGGCGTGCCGAAGCTCGTGCTCGTCCGCCTGCGCAACGCGAGCGACGTGGCCTGGCCGGGCCTCGACGTCCAGACCGAGGGTCTCGTGCGGCTTCGTTATGCGTTCCGCGACGCCGAAGGCGCCGCGCCGCGAAGCGACAGCGTCGCGCTCGCCGAGGACGTCCCGGCCGGCACGGCGCTGAGCCTGCGCCTGCCGATCGAGCCGCCGGCCCGCGCCGGCGCGTATCGGCTCGAGCTCCAGCTGGTGCAGGAGCAGGGCGGCGCGCTGCGGGCGCTCCCCGTCCCGTCGTTCGAGACCCCCGTCGCCGTGCACGAGGTGCCGTGGCTGCCCGGCCGGTCCGCGGGGGGAGCCCGAGGGGCGGGATCTCGTACAGGAAGATCGACCAGCCGGGGCGCGCGATCGGCGGGTAGGCGTCGAGCCACGCATAGCAATCGGGGTGCGGCCGGGCGAGCGCGTTGTGCGCCGCGTAGAGGCCCATGCGCACGTTGGCGCTGATCGCGACGAAGCCCGGCACGGGCCGGCAGCCCGGCAGGTGCGCCCCGCGCACGCCGTAGCGCGCGGGGTCCTCGACGGCGAAGAGCGCGAGTGACACGGGGGGGTTGCCGCGGCGCGCGAGCTCCTGCGCGAGCGCCGGCACGTCCTGACCCCAGTCGAGATTCGAGTCGAGCAGGTAGCGGGCCCCCTGCGCGGGCCCGCCCACGAGCGCGTTGAAGAAGGCCAGGTAGTGCGGGTGCACCCAGAGACTCTCGACTGCGAGCAGTGCGCACGCGGCCCACGCCGCGCTGCGGCGCCAGCCCGGCGCGAAGGGCCAGAGCTGCGTTGCCGTGAAGACGCAGACGAGGGCGACGAGAGGCAGCGCGTAGCGATAGCCGAGCGGAACGTCGAGCCACACGACGAGGGTCCACACGAAGAGCGCGATGGGGATCGAGAGGAACGGAGCGAGACGCTCGCGGCGCGCGTGCAGCGTGCAGAGCGCGGCGGCGAAGAGGGCGAGCAGGCCCACGGGCTCCTTGATGGCGAACGCCACCGGCATGAAGGCCGCGCTGCCGCCGGTGCGGAGCGCGCCGAGGAACCAGTAGGGGCGGGGGAGGGTGTTGGCGTGATCGACCCAGAGGAGCGCGCGCACGTATCCGGGAAGAGGTACGCCCGGGAGCACGCCCTGCGGATCGGAGGTGAGTGCGAACGAGCCGCCGTACGCGAGCCACAGCACGAGCGTCGCGAGGGCCAGCATCGCTGCGCCGGCCGCCGCGGTGCGCAGGAGCCTCGAGGACAGCGCGGCGTCGCCGAATACTGCGGGCTTCCCGCGCAGGGCAAGGCGCAGCAGCTCGAGGGCGAAGGCCAGCGCGATCAGCGTGGCCGAGAGCTTCGCCGCGAGCGCGAGGCCGAGCGCGAGCCCGCACGCGACCAGTCGGCCCGCGCGCGGGCGCTGCTCCCAGCGCCACAGTGCGTAGAGCGCCTGGAGCGACAGCACGGCGACCGCGTCGTCGCTGTGCGCGAGCGCGCCGTGAGCGAGGAACGAGGGAGAGAACGAGAAGAGGAAGGCCGCGAGGAGACCGGCGCCGGGCCCCGCCACTTCGCGCGCCCAGAAGAAACAGAGCAGCGCGCCCCAGCAGGCCAGCAGCACGAACGGCAGACGCGCCGCCAGGTGCAGGGCCCCGAGCGGCACGCGTCCGTCGCGGAGCAGCGCGGGGCCTACCCGCGGCTGCGTCGCGGCGTCCCCGACGTCGAAGAAGAGCAGCGGAAGGCTGGCGAGGTGGAAGGCGAGGGGCGTCTGGAACTGGAGGACGCGCGCGTAGTCGTAGTCGCCGGTGCGCCAGAGATACAGACCCGTACCGACGTAGCCGGGCTCGTCCGCGGTGAAGGACGTGGAGGCCGCGGTGTGCAGCAGGCGCGCACCAAAGAGTGCGATCAGCAGCGCGAGCGCCACGCGCGCGCTCGTCCGAGAGCTCCGCGCGGGAGCGCGGGCTCCAGCGTCTGCGCTCACGGCCCCTTCCGTTCCGGAGGGCGCCCGCGTCCCGAGAGGAAGTCGAACATCGGATTCGCGGAAGGCGCGTTCGCCGGCTCCGGGATGGCGGGGGCAGGCAGGCCGGCGCGCTCGCGCCGCACCTGCTCGAGCAGCGCGAGGAGGTCGGCGTCGATCGGTCCGCCTGCGCGGAGGCCCTTCTCGAGGTCTTCGATCGCGAGGTCGAGCTCTCCGAGTCGCCGATGCGCGCTGGCGATCTTGTAGAGCTGTCGCTGATCGTCCGAGCCCTGCGCCTCGAGCGCCTCGATCTCGATCCGGTCGGTCTCGCGCAGCAGGGCCTCGAAGCGCGGATCGCCCTTCAGGGGCGCGAGGCGCGGGTCGCCGTGGAAGGGGTGGACCAGGGCGCCGCCACGCGTCGCGCAGGCGCGCAGGTGCACGAGCGCCTGCTCGCGATCCCCCTGCTGCAATGCGATCACCGCGCGCACATAATGACCGATGCTGCCGTCCGGATACTGCGACGCGGCATCCGAGAGCAGCGCTTCCTCGGATTGCCAGAGTCGCGCGCGAGCGCTGGCGTGCGCGGAGAGCGCGGCAAGCAGCAGGGCGGAAGCGGCGAGGGCTGCGCGAGGCGCCCAGGTGCGGAGGCGGCGCGCAGGTCCCGGCGCGAGGCGGCGCGCAAGGGCCGCCTCGAGCTCGGTCGCCGCGAGCAGCGTTCCGCCGATCAGGCCGGGCAGCATGAAGTACAGGTGGCGATCTCCCATCGCGAAGAAGAGCGGGAACACCTGAGAGACGGGCGCGAAGGCGGCCAGGGCGCCGAGCCACCAGCCGGCTTCGGCCCGTCTACGCCGCAGTGAGGATGCGATCCGCCAGGCGAGCAGAACGCCCGCGGCGACGCCCGCCAGCCACCACGGGTCGAGACTCGAGCGCACCGGATCCGGCTCGTGATAGGTGGACGTGCCGTAGCCGAGTGCCGCCGTCGCGAGGTAGTGCGCGGCGATCGAGGAGATCGAGCGGATTCGCGTCGGCAGGTCGCCGTAGGGATCGTGATAAGCGCGTGAAATGCTCGCGAACGCTCCGGACTGGAGCGGTGCATACAGGGCGAAGATCAGACCCCAGAGCGCGAGAGCGCCTGCGCGGCGCCGGCGGAGCTCGTCATCGCGCCACCACGTTGCGCACCATGCGCACGCCATGGGCAGGGCGAACGCGCCCGTTGCCTTCGCCAGCAGCGACAGTCCGAAGAGTGGGACCGAGCACAGCGGCCGGCTGCGGAACGAAATCAGCGCGGCGAGCGCGAACGCCATCGCAAGCAGCGTGCGAAGCTGCGAGATCCACGCCACCGCCTCGACGTTCGCAGGGTGCAGCGCGAAGAAAGCGCCCCCGAGCAGAGCAGGGATGGCGCCGACGGACGAGGCGCGCAGCAGGAAGACCAGCAGCGTCGCATTCAAGGCGTGCACCGCGACGTTCACGAGGTGGTAGCCGCGCGTGTCCACGCCGAAGGCCCGCATCTCGGCCGCGTGGGCGAGGTGCACGAGCGGTGCGTAGTTGCCGCCCGTGAAGGTTCGCGCGTCGCCGGTCGGGGCGAACGCGGCGCGCAGCAGGTCGGCGCCGGAGAGCCCGAGCGTCGGATTCGCGACGATGATCATGGCGTCGTCGGAGAGGAAGGGCCCCGACGACGCGCCTCGATACACCGCGGCGCAGAGCAGCGCGAACGACGCATAGACGGCGGCGGCGAAGAGCAGAGAACGCAGAGCACCCGCGGCGAGGGCGCTGTTGCCCGCGCGCGGAGCGCGGCCGCTCACGAGGGACCCTGCACAGGGTCCGTGCCGATGCGGGCGGGCCCGTGGAGATCGTTGGCGGAGCCGGGGGCGATCTGGCTCCGGGCCTCGCGCTCGCGGCGGACCTGCATCAGCAAAGCGAGCAGGTCGGTCTCCATCGGTCCGCCTCCGCCGATCCGGAGGCCGCGCTCGAGGGCGGCGACGGCCCGATCGAGCTCGCCCAGGCGCCGATGTGCGCTGGCGATCTTGTAGAGATCGCGTGGGTCGTCCGACCCTCGCTTCTCGAGCGCCTCGATCTCCATCCGATCGGCCTCGCGCAGCAGCGCTCCGTAGCGAGGATCGCCGTTCAGGGCAACCAGGTGCGGGTCGCCGCGGAACGCTCGGATCAGCGAGCCTCCGCGCGCGGCGCTGGCCTCCAGCTCCCGCAGCGCTCGGTCGCGGTCGCCCTGCTGCAGCGCGATCACCGCGCGCACGTAGTGTCCGACGCTGCCGTCCGGATACTGCGACGCGGCGTCCGAGAGCAGCGCATCCTCGGACTGCCAGAGCCGCGCGCGCCCGCTCGCGTGCGCCGCGAACGCCACCGCGAGCCCGAGCACGCCGACGCGGGCGGCCCCGGAGAGCCAGGCGGCGCAGCGCGCCGCCGCGCCGCCGGGCGAGCGCCGCGCCAGCGCGTCGGAGAGATCGGATCCGGCGAGGAACGCGCCGCCGAGCAGCCCGGGCAGGATGAAATAGAGATAGCGATCGCCCATGCCGAAGAAGAACGGGAAGAGCTGCGAGACGGGCGCGAAGCCCGCCGCGGCCGAGAGCCACCAGGCGGCTTCGGGACGCGCGTCGCGCAGCGTCAGCGCGATCCGCGCTCCGAGGCACGCTGCGGCCGCGGTGCCGGTGAGAAACCAGAGGTCGAGGTTCGAATGCACCGGGCTCGGCTCGTGGAAGGCCGACACCCCGTAGCCGGCGGCTGCCATGGCGAGATAGCGAGCGCCGATGGCGAGCACCGAGCGCAGGTGAGTCGCGAGGTCGGGGTAGGGATCCCCGAAGCCGCGGGCGATCGACGAGAAGACCGAGAACTGGATCGGCGCGTAGGCGAGGAACGCGATCGTCCAGAGGGCGAGGCCGGCTGCGCTGCGCCGGATCGGCTCGCCGCGCCGGCGGCGTGTCCACACCTGCAGCGCGGCCATGGGCAGGACGAAGCTCGCGCTGGCCTTGGCCAGCAGTCCGACGGCGAATACCCCGGCGCTGAAGATCGGGAGGCGAGGCAGCAGCAGCAGGGCGCCGAGCGCACACGCCATCGCGAGCAACGTGCGAAGCTGCGAGATCCATGCGACCGCTTCCACGTTCGCCGGGTGGAGCAGGAACAGCAGGCTCGCCCCGAGCGAAGCGCCCCGCGAGAGCCCGGAGCGGAGCAGCAGGCCGGACAGCAGCGCGGCATTCAGCGCGTGAACGAGGACGTTGACGAGATGGTACGGCCGAGTGTCGGCTCGGAAGAGCCGCGCCTCGAGCGCGTGGGCCAGGTGCAGGACCGGGGCGTAGTTGCCGCCGGCGAAGTGGCGCGCGTCGCCCCGCGGCGCGAACGAAGCCCGGAGCAGCTCGGGAGCGGGCAGGGCGAGATACGGATTGCCGGCGATCAGGAAGTAGTCGTCCGAGACCAGCGGACCCGAGAGCGCGCCGCGGTAGACGCCGATTCCGAGCAGCGCGAACGACGCATAGACGACCGCGAACGCACGCAGCGAACGAGGCGCGCCTGCCGCGGGGGCGGAGCTGCCGGCGCGCGGGCCGCGGTGGGTCATGAGCCACGCGAGACACGGCCCGCCGTGCCGAGGCGCGACGGGCCGTGGAGATCGTTGGTGGAGCTGGGGGGAATCGAACCCCCGACCCTCAGACTGCCAGCCTGATGCTCTCCCAGCTGAGCTACAGCCCCCCGAAAGGCGCGCAAGCTACCCAGCGCGCGCGAGGCTGTCAAAGGAAGCGAGCGAGCCTGGGACCGAATGCCGCCGCGCGCGTGCGAGAAGGCGCGCAATAGGAGGACTTGCTGCCCCCGAGGGCGTGTTATGCTCCGCGCCCTTCGCCGGAGTGGCGGAACTGGCATACGCAGGGCCCTCAAAAGGCCCCGGCCTTCGGGTCTTGTGGGTTCGAGTCCCACCTCCGGCACCGGGTGAAGGGGCTCGCGTCGCGACGCGAATTCCGTCGTGGCGTGCTCCGTCCGAGCACATCGACAACCGCACGCACCCCGAGAGAGGGGCGTCGAGGAGGAGATCGTCTTGCACAAGCTGGCCCGCACCTTCGCGCTGGTCGGTCTGGTCGTCGCGGCGGTAGCCGTGCTGGCCCCGCGCGCGGCACTCGCGCAGTACCGCGAGTTCACCGGCGTCATCGACAAGATCAACGACAAGAAGATGATCATCGACAACCGCCAGGGCGACAAAGTCACCTTCGACAAGGTCCCGGATACGAAGGTCGAAGACACGTACGAGGGCAAGAAGAAGACCTGGAACGACCTGAAGAACGACGATCGGGTCACCGTGAAGTGGAAGATGGTCGACAAGCCCCGCAAGGCCTACGAGGTGATCGTCCTGCCCCCGAAGAAGGAGGCGGGCGAGGACCTCTAGTCCCGCTCGAAGCGTTCCCCTGCGCGGCCGCTCCGCCTCGTGTGGGGCGGCCGCTCGACCTGGTGCGCTTGCGCGGCCACGGCCGTCCGATAGGGTTCGCGCATGGGCTCGGCGCCGCTCAGCCCGGAGCAGTACGAACGCTACCGGCGCCACCTGGTCCTGCCCGGGATCGGGCTCGAGGGTCAGCAGGCGCTGCTGCGCGCGCGGGTGCTGCTGATCGGCGCGGGAGGCCTCGGCTGCCCGCTCGCGCAGTACCTCGCCGCGGCCGGCGTCGGCACGCTAGGCCTCGTCGACTTCGATCGCGTCGACGCGTCGAACCTGCACCGCCAGGTGCTCTACGGCAGCGCGGACGTGGGCCGTCCGAAGGTCGACGTCGCGGCCGAGCGCATCGCCGCGATGAATCCCGATGTGAAGGTCGAGAAGCACGCGCTGCATCTCTCTGCGGAGAACGCGCTCGAGATCTTCTCGCGCTACGACGTGATCGTCGACGGCAGCGACAACTTCCCGACCCGCTATCTGGCGAACGACGCCTGCGTGCTGCTCGGCAAGCCGAACGTGCACGGCTCGATCTTCCGCTTCGACGGGCAGGCCAGCGTCTTCGACGCGCGGCGCGGTCCCTGCTACCGCTGCCTCTACCCCGAGCCGCCTCCGCCGGGCGCGGTGCCCTCCTGCGCGGAGGGCGGTGTCTTCGGCGTGCTGCCCGGCCTCGTGGCGCTGATCCAGGCCACCGAGACGCTGAAGCTGCTGACGGGGCTCGGCGAGCCGCTCTACGGGCGCCTGCTCCAGATCGACGCGCTGCGCATGGAGTTCCAGGAGTTCCGCGTGAAGAAGGATCCCGCCTGCCCGTTGTGCGGGGAGGAGCCGACGATCCAGGCGCTGATCGATTACGAGGGCTTCTGCGGCGTGACGCCCGCGCATGCGCCCGCATTCTCGGAGACCTCGGCGGCGGCGCTGCACGCGCGCCTCGCGCGCGGCGAGCGCGTGCTGCTGCTCGACGTGCGCGAGGCCGACGAGGTGGCGCGCGCGCGCATCGAGGGCTCGACGTGGATCCCGCTCGGCCAGCTGGCGTCGCGTGCCGAGGAGCTGGCGGCGTGGCGCGACGAGCCGCTGATCGCGCTCTGCCACCATGGCGGGCGCAGCGCGCGCGCGTGCGCGCTGCTCGCCGAGCGGGGCTTCTCGCGCCTCGAGAACCTGGTCGGGGGCATCGACGCCTGGTCGCTCAGCGTCGACGCGTCCGTGCCGCGCTACTGAGGGGAACACCTTGGCCCGCTCGAAGATCCCGGACCCGTTGTCGCGCCGCCATCTGATCGAGCGCGAGATGCCGCCCGCGCAGGCGCTCCAGATCGCGGAGGCGTACCTCGCCGAGAGCCGGCGCGTCGAGGCGATCGACTTCCTGCGCAAGGCGGGTGCCAGCGAGCGCCTCGCCGCGCTGCGCGCGGAGGCGATCGCCGAGGGCGACGCGTTCCTGGCGCGCGTCGTCGCCGACGCGATGGCGCGTCCCGTCGCGCGCGAGGAGTGGCAGGCGCTGGCGCGCGCGGCGGAGAGCTCGGGCCGCGAACGCTACGCTGCGGAAGCGCGCCGACAGTCCGAACGGGGGGAGGAGTGAGCATGGCGCTGCGCTGCCGGATGTTCCGGGGTCTGGTGAAGGAGGCGGAGGAGGAGATCGACAAGTTCCTCGCCACGCACCAGATCCGCGTGCTGCACATGGCGCAGAGCGAGAGCGGCGACCACATCAGCGTCACGCTGCTCTTCGAAGAGCCGGATCCCCTGCGCGAGGGCGAATTCTGACCGAGGCGCTGCGGGGCGGCGCGCGCGGCGACGCGCAGCCGGCGATCGAGATCCGCGGCGCGCGCGTCCACAATCTCGCCGGAGCCTCCTGCCGCATCCCTCTCGGTTCTCTCACCGTCGTGACGGGCGTGTCCGGCTCCGGGAAGTCGTCGCTCGCCTTCGACACGCTCTACGCCGAGGGGCAGCGGCGCTACGTCGCGTCGCTCTCGAGCTACGCGCGGCAGTTCCTGGAGCGCCTGCCGCGGCCGGAAGTCGAGTCGATCTCGCACCTGCCCCCCGCGATCGCCATCGAGCCGCGCAACCGAGTGACCAACGCGCGCTCGACCGTCGGAACCGCGACGGAGATCCTGGACTACCTGCGGCTGCTCTACGCGCATGCCGGCGAGACCTGGTGTCCCGCGTGCCGTCGCCGCGTAGAGCCGGGCGGCGTCGAAGCGGTGGCCGGGCGCATCGGCGCCCGCTTCGCGGGCGAGCGCGTCTCGCTGGGCGCGCCGCTGCCGCGCGAGAAGTCGCTCGCCGCCGGAGTCCTCCGGGAGCGGCTGCTGCGCGAGGGCTACACGCGGCTGCTCGATGCAGACGGCTCCGTGCGCGACGCGGGCGAGCTCGGCGCGCGCGACTTCGACGCGCTGCGCAGCCGCGGCTGGCTGCTCGTCGATCGACTCGCACTCCGCGGCGGAGCGGACGAGCCGCGCCGGCTCGCGGAAGCGGTCGCCAGCGCCTTCGAGCGCGGATCCGGCCGACTCGCGGTGGTGACGCCCGAGGGCGTGGTCGCCGAGTACCAGAGCGGACTCGCGTGCGACGGCTGCGGGCGGCGTTTTCCCGCCCCGACGCCGCTGCTCTTCTCCTTCAACAGCCCGCTCGGCGCCTGCGAGGCGTGTCAGGGCTTCGGACGCATCCCGGGCCTCGACCGCGAGCGGGTCGTGCCGGATCCCGGTCGCAGCCTCGCCGAGGGTGCCGTCGCCCCCTTCGCGACGCCGTCGGGCGCGCGTTACCAGGCGCGGCTGCTCGCCGCCTGCGCGCGCGCCGGTATTCCGGTCGACGTACCGGTCGCGGAGCTGCGCCCCGAACAGCTCGACCTCGTGTTCCGGGGCGACGGCCAGCGCTACAAGGGCGTCGACGGCTACTTCGCGAGACTCGAGCGCAAGCGGTACAAGGTGCAGAACCGCGTGCTGATCGCGCGCTATCGACGCTTCGACCCGTGCCCGGAGTGCGCCGGGGCACGGCTGCGCCAGGATGCGCTCTGCGTTCGCGTCGGCGGACTGCATCTCGCCGAGCTCTGCGCCATGACGCTCGGCGCGCTGCGCGGCTGGCTCGAGTCGCTGGATCTGCCCGCGGCGCGCTCACAGCGCGTGGCGCGGTTGCTCGCCGATCTGCGTGCGCGCGTCGCGGCAGCCGTCGCCGTGGGCCTCGACTACGTGACACTCGATCGCACCACGCGCACGCTCTCCGGTGGTGAGGCGCAGCGGATCCAGCTCGCCTCGGCGCTCGGCGGCACGCTCACCGCATCGCTCTACGTGCTCGACGAGCCCTCGATCGGCCTGCACGCGCGCGACCTCGACCGGCTGATCGGCATCCTCGAGCGCATCCGCGACCAGGGGAACACCGTCGTGGTGGTGGAGCACGCGCCGGAGGTGATTCGCGCGGCGGACCACGTGGTCGACCTCGGGCCCGGCGCCGGGCGCCTCGGCGGTCGCGTCGTCGCGGAGGGCGACGTCGCGGCGCTGCGCGCCGATCCGAGGTCGCTCACGGGACGCGCGCTGGCGGGCGCGCTGGATCCGCTGCCGCGCACGCCGCGCCCCGCGAGCGGACGGCTCCGCATCGTCGGCGCGCGCGAGCACAATCTGCGCGACGTGGACGTCGACGTGCCGCTCGGTCAGCTCGTGGTGGTGAGCGGCGTCTCCGGCGCGGGGAAGTCGACGCTGGTCCGCTCCGTGCTCGTGGGCCACCTGCGCCGCGATCCCGAGCGCGGGGCGTGCACGCGCATCGAGGGCGGCGAGGCGCTGGACGAGGTCGTGGTCGTGGACGCGGCGCCGCCGGCGCGCAGCCCGCGCTCGAATCCCGCGACGGTCAGCAAGGCCTTCGAGCCGATCCGTCGCCGCTTCGCGGAGACCCGCGAGGCCCGCGCAAAGGGCTGGGCGCCGGGCTGGTTCTCCTTCAACGTGCCGGGCGGGCGCTGCGAGGCCTGCGAGGGCGCCGGCGAGGTCGTCGTCGACATGCAGTTCCTCGACGACGTGCGCATGCCATGCGACGTCTGCGACGGGCGCCGCTACAAGCCCGAGGTGCTCGAGCTGCGCCTGCGCGGCCGCTCGATCGTGGACGTGCTGGATCTCACCGTGGACGAGGCGCTCGAGTTCTTCGCGGACGACGCGCAGGTGCGTACGCGGCTCGAGCCGCTGCAGCGCGTGGGCCTCGGCTACGTCACGCTGGGCCAGCCACTCTCGACGCTCTCGGGCGGCGAGGCGCAGCGCCTGCGCGTCGCCCAGGCGCTGCACGAAGGCGCGGCGCGCACGCTCTACGTGCTCGACGAGCCGACGACGGGCCTGCACCCTGCGGACATCCGCGTGCTGCTCGGCTGCCTCGATGCGCTGCTCGCCGCGGGCGCCAGCGTGATCGTGGTGGAGCACAACCTCGACGTGATCCGCCGCGCCGACTGGGTGATCGACATGGGACCCGAGGGCGGTCCGGGCGGCGGGCGGGTGGTGGCGGAAGGCCCGCCCGAGGCGATCGCGAGCGCGGACGCATCGCACACCGGCGCGGCCCTGCGCGAGCATCGCTAGGCTGTGGCAGCCGTGCCGGAGCGCGCGCGACCGCCCGACGACATCTCGCCCCTGGACTTCTTCACGTCCTGGATTCCGGCCACGGTCGCGCAGGACGACGAGCGGCGGCGCCGCCTCGGCGAGACCGAAGCAGCGCTGGTCTTCGTGCTGTGGGACCTCGAGGCGGAAGGCTCCGCCTACACCCTCGAGATCGCGGCGGGCAGCGTGCGCGGCTTCGCGGGACGGGTGGACGAGCCGGATCTCGAGATCGAGGTCGACGAACGGACCTGGCGCGCGCTCAATCGGGGCGAGATCTCGGCGCCCGAGGCGCTGCTCCAGCGGCGGCTGCGCCTCAAGGGCAATTTGATCCTCGCGCTGAAGCTTCACGTGATCCTCGGTTAGGGCTGCCGCCGCGCGGTTACACTCGCGCGCGCGAGGAGGGAATCCCATGCACGTGCGTCTCGCGTCGGCCGCCGCGGCGGTCACCGGTATCGCGATCCTCGGCCTGTGCGGCTGCGGGTACAACCGCATCCAGGGGGCCGACGAGGCGGTCAAGGCCGCCTGGGCGGAGGTCTCGAATCAGTATCAGCGACGGGCGGATCTGGTGCCGAACCTCGTGGCGACCGTGAAGGGCGCCGCGGACTTCGAGCGGCAGACGCTCGAGGCCGTGATCGCCGCACGCGCGAAGGCCACGAGCATCCAGGCGACACCCGAGCTCGTGAACGACCCCGAGGCGTTCAAGCGCTTCGAGGCCGCACAGGGAGAGCTCTCGAGCGCGCTCTCTCGCCTGCTCGTGACCGTCGAGCGCTACCCCGACCTCAAGGCCAATGCGAACTTCCGCGACCTGCAGGCGCAGCTCGAGGGCACGGAGAACCGCATCGCGGTGGCGCGCAAGCGCTACATCGACAGCGTGGCCGAGTACAACAAGCTGGTGCGCTACTTCCCGACCAACCTGACCGCGCGCTTCCTGCTGCACGCCGAGCCGCGCGCCACCTTCGAGGCGCGAGAGGGCGCCGCGGAGCCGCCGAAGGTCCAGTTCTGACGGTGCGCCGCGGGGTCTGCCGCGCGGCAAGTGCGGCGAGGCGCGCCGCGCTGCTGGGTCTCGCCGCGCTCGCCTTCGCAGGCGCGGCGCGCGCCGAGATCGCCGTGCCGCCGCTCACGGCGCGGGTCATGGACCTCGCGGGAGTCCTGCCGCGCGAGCGTGCGAGCGCGCTCGAGGCGCGGCTGGCGGCCTTCGAGCGCGAGACCTCGCACCAGATCGCGGTGCTGATCGTGCCGACGCTAGGCGGCGAGCCGATCGAGTCGTATTCGCTGCGCGTCGTCGAGAGCTGGAAGCTGGGACACAAGGGCCTCGACAACGGCATGCTGCTGCTCGTCGCCAGCCAGGACCGGCAGGCGCGGGTCGAGGTCGGCTACGGGCTCGAAGGCGTCGTGCCCGACGCCGTGGCCAAGCGCGTGCTGGAGGACGTGATGTTCCCGCGCTTTCGCGCCGGCGATTTCGCCGGGGGCGTCGAGGCCGCCGTGGACGCGCTGATGAAGGCCGCGCGCGGCGAGGAGATCCCGGCGGAGCGGCGCCCGCAGGTGGCGCTGCGGGCGCGCGACACGATCGATCCGCTGCCGGCGGTGTTCTTCCTCGGAATGCTGGCGTCGTTCCTCGGCGCGCCGTTCCGGCGCGGCGCGCGCCCGTTCGGCGCGCTCCTGGGCGGCGGGGTCGCCGGAGCGGTCGCGTGGCTGCTGCTCGCGAGTGCCGCGTGGGCCGGTGTGGCGTTCCTGGTGGGCGCGTTGTTCGGCTTCATCGGACCGGTCGGGTCCGGTCGCCGCTACGGCGGTGGGCTGGGCGGCGGCTTCGGCGGAGGATTCGGCGGCGGCTTCGGAGGAGGGGGCTTCGGCGGCGGGGGCGGCGGCTTCGGAGGCGGCGGCGCCTCGGGGAGGTGGTGAGCGTGCGCGCGTCGGATCTGGTCGACCGCGAGGCGCGGGCGCGCCTCGAGTCGGCCGTGCGCGAGGCCGAGCGCGCCACGCGCGGCGAGATCGTGCTGGCCGTGGTGGGCGCCTGCGACGAGTACGGCAGCGTCGGCTGGCGGCTCGGCGTGGCGCTGGCCGTGGCGGTGTTCACGGGGCTCCACGCGTTCGCCCTTCTGCTGCCCTGGTGGGTCTACCTCGCAGCGCAGGGGCTGGGACTGCTCGCGGGTCACGCACTGGCGCGCATCGAGCCGATCCGACGCCACCTGCTGCCACACCGACTGGTGGAGACTCGCGTGCACGAGCGCGCGCGGCGCTGCTTCGCCGAGAACGGGCTCACGCGCACGCAGGAACAGACGGGCATCCTGCTCTTCGTGGCGCTGCTCGAGCGCCGCGTCGTGGTGCTCGGCGACGCCGGCATCCACGGCGCACTCGATCCGGACGAGAGCTGGGAAGACGTGGTGGACCTCGCCGTCCGCGGGCTGCGGGACGGACGCGCGGTCGAAGGGCTCGAAGCGGCGGTGAAACGCTGCGGCGAGATCCTCGCGCGCCACGTGCCGGCCGACACCGCGCGCAACCCGGACGAGCTGCCGGACGCGGTGGTCGTCGAGGACTGACGCCAGCGCGGGCTCAACCCGCGCGCGCAGTCAGGCGTAGGCGAGCGAAGATCGGTGGCGGAAGCGGACGGGAATCGAACCCGCCGGCCCCGCGTCGCCGCGGGGCCCATCGGATTTGAAGTCCGAGCCGGGCACCAGCACCGGGAACGCTTCCACTGTCGATTCTAGTGCGAGGTCGCGGACCTGGAGAAGTGGGGCACCACGAACGGCTCTCCGTGTGGGGAAATCGGTGGGGACTCGGATCGCAGGCGAGCCAACAGGTCCGCAGGCACCTCGCCCGCCTCGAGGCGGATCGGCTCGACGTAGAGGTCGTCGTCTCCGGGGATCCACTTGGCGTAGTGCTTCTCCGTGACCGCGGTGGTCGAGTGTCCGAGCTGGCGGGAGACGTAGAGCAGCGGGATCCCTCCCGAGACGAGCTGCGACCCGAACGTGTCGCGCAGAGGGACGCCCGCGCAGCGGAGATGAAGCAAATGCGCACCGCGCTGTCTGCCTCGCCCCGGGTCTCTCACTCGCTCGCGGCGCTGCTGTGCTTCTGCGGAATCGCCCGCGCCGGGAACGCGGTCAGCTCTGACCTGGCTGTTGACTTCTCGGCAGTCAACAACTCGAATGGCGTCTGGCAGTACGGGTGGTCCACCACTCTGGGTTCGCCCTTCGTACTCAGCACCGATCCCGCAGTGCGCGACGGGGTCGACACTTGGCGGGGAGACCTGGCGGCAGACGGGAATCCGGGCGAGTACCACAACGGGACGACTAGCGTCCTCGTGGTGGGCAACACTGCCCCCATGAATCCTGGTCGGTTCGCCCTCCATCCCGGACCGAATGGAGAGTACGCGGTCGTCCGCTACGTCGCGCCGGAGACTGGGGCGACCTCCATCGATTCCGAATTTACCGGCTTGGACATCGTCGGGACGACCACGGGGGAACGCCCATCTCCTCGAGGGTGCGACTGGCGGCGAGCAGGAACGCGACATCCTTCTCCGGCGCGCCGAGCGCGGCCATCTCCCAGTCGAGCACGGCGACGCATTCGCCGTCGCGGAACAACATGTTCTGGTGTCGTGCATCGCCCCAGCAGAGGACGAGGCGCTCCTCCTCGGGCGTCGCGCTCCGCAGGCGCTCGAAGGCCCGCTCGACCAGCGGGGCGAATGCGGGCTCGGAGTAGTGCGAGTAGAGCCGCCACCACGCGGCGAGCTCCGACTCGAGCGGGGATGCGCCGTGCAGCGCGCTCCGCAGACCCGAGAGCGTCGCGCCCTCCCAATCGAAGGCGTGGATCCGGGCGAGGGCCCCGAGCCCGGAGCGCCAGAGCTGCGCGCGCAGGCGCGGGCTCGCTGCGGCGACCCAGCCGCCGTCGTTCATGTGGGGCAGGGCGTCGCCCCGGACGCGTTCCATCACGTAGAAGCGCCCGTCGAGCACGGCGGGGTCGTCTTCGATCCAGCGCACCGCCGGCACCGGTACGTCGCTTCCGGCCAGCGCCCGCTGGATCCGGGATTCGATGGTGAAGTCGGCCTCTGGGAACAGGGCGTCGCGACTTCGTTCGCGGCGTAGCACCCACGCCCCCCGGTCGCGCTCGTCGGCCTCCGCCCCGGACACCTCGATGAAGTAGAGGTCGCTCGAGAAGCCGCTCCCGCCGACCTCGCGCGGCACGACCGAGATCCCGGCGCGAGGCCCGACGTGCTCCCGGAGCCAGCTCACGATCCGGGGCACGACCCGGGGGTCGCCCTTGCGTGATCCCGGGATCATCCCGATGGGCAGGCGCGCTCATCTGGAGCCTCCCGACCGGGCGGTGAGGCCCCGTCAGCCGCATGCGAAACTAAGATATCGATACCAGTTGGAGCAATGAAAATCGTAATCCAATCACCGTCCTTTTCGCGGAAGCACGACGCTGTGAGACCGGCCCGCGTACCTGCCTCGAGGCCAGCCAGCGGCTCGGAGAGGGCGGGCAGCTCGCAGGCCTGTGTCAGACTCCAGTCGCCGCGGCCGTCCTGGTCGCCGCGCGAGGCCCTGGCGGAGACGATCGTTGCAAGACAGCACGCGAGGCACTCGGATGAGAGGACGGGCACGACGAGTGCGTCCTGCAGCTCGGCTCCGCCGCTGCGCATGCATCGGCTGGTTCCTTGCTGGAGCCCTCGCCGCCGCGTCTGCATGCTCCGAGGCACCGTCCCCCGTGTTCACTCGCTGGGTCGAAGCACGCCAGCTCGCGGCGGATCTGCTCGTTCACTTCAGCAAGGGGACCGACGCTGCGAACCGCGCGGTCATGGCCGACACCGACGAGGCGTCGAGCGCGTTCGCACGCGAAGCGGGGGAGGAGGCGCAAGCGGTCGACGCGGGCCTCGACCGGCTCGAGGCGCTGCTCCGCGACCTCCATTACTCGGACGAGCTGGGCCTCACCGCGGAGCTTCGCAAGGAGTTCGCGAAGTATCGGGCACTCGACCACGAGATCCTCGGGCTGGCCGTCGAGAACACGAACTTGAAGGCGCAGCGCCTGTGCTTCGGTCCGGCGGCGGAGGCCGCGGACGCTCTGCGCGATGCGCTGGCCTGGGCTACGAGCCACGTGCCCGCCAGGGAGAGCGACTGGCATGCCCGAGCACTCGCCACGTCCGCTTTGCTGGCGGTGCGCGAGATCCAGGTCCTGCAGGCGCCGCACATCGCGGCGGCCGACGACGCCACCATGACGGAGCTCGAGAAGCAGATGGCGACCCTGGAGGCGAGCGCGCGCAGCGCGCTTCGAGACCTCGCGGGCACGAGCGGGCCGGAGCGCCGCGCCTCGATCGACGCGGCGAACGCGGCGCTCGACCGCTTCATGGGCATCCATGCCCAGGTCATCGCGCTCTCGCGCCGCAACAGCAACGTGAGATCGCTGGCCCTGTCGCTCGGTCAGAAGCGCGATCTGGCCGCGGAGTGCGAGAGCACCCTGCGAGCGCTCGCCGATCGACTCGCGCAGCACGAGTTCACCGGGACACGCTAGACTCGGCGCCGCGAGCCCCCCAGGTGCCATCGGCCGTGAGTACAGCGGACTGGCATCCCTCGACTGCCCCCCATCGCCACCTCTGGCTGCGCGAAGGGCGAATGCTCGAGCTCTGCGCGAGCTGCGCCGTCGCGCGTCCGCGCTCGCGCGTGAAGCGGGTCTTCTCGCTGATCGCGCTCGGCCTTGGGATCGTCGCGCTCGTCGGGACGGCGGTCGGCATCTCGCACAGCCACGGCAGCCTCGTGCCCGCGTACTGCGCGAGCTCGCCGGCTCTCTCCCAGGCCCCCGGCGCGCGCTGCTGAGCAGAGGTCGCGACCGGAGCTCGCGGAGGGCTCAGGCGCGCAGCACGCCCTTCGATTTCGCCGTGTGCGTCGCGATCGCGTCCATCAGCGGCGGCGACAGGCAGTCGTAGGGCTCGAGGCCCAGCTCCTTCAGCCGTGCGCGCACGGCGCCCATCTGCGCGGGGTCTGCGCCCGACTCGATGATCGACGAGACGAAGGCCGCGAACTCCGGCGCCGCCCAGCCCTTGTCCTTCGAGAGCTCGACGTGAACGAAGTCGAGACCGTAGAACGGGTGGCTCTTGCTCTCGATGCGGCCGAACAGGTGGACGCCGCACTCCTTGCAGGCATGGCGCTGGATCGGCGCCGCAGGGTCGACGACCTTCAGCTTGTCGGCGTTCGCGGTCACGCGCAGCTTGTCGCGCGGCACGACCGCCACGATCGAGAACAGCGCGCCCTTCGGCTTCCAGCACTTCGTACAGCCGCAGGCGTGGTTGTGCGCGACGTTCCCTTCGATCGAGACCGTCACCGGCGACTTGCCGCAGTGGCAGCTGAGCGTGCCACCCTTGAAGCCCGCCGAGCCCTTCTGCACACCGCGGTCGACCAGCGGATGAATCGAGATCGCCATCTGCGTCCCTCCGTGCCGGCGCAACCTAGCGCACGCGGTGCCGTCGCATGCAGATTTCGATGGTGTCTCCATGCGCATCGCGGTACGCTGCGCCCGCGGTGACCGCCTATACCCTCGGCGACGTCGCGCGCATCTGCGGCGTGTCGCCTCGGCGCCTGCGTTACTGGGAGCGCACTGCGCTGGTGGGTGCTTCGTCGCGAAGCGGCTCCCAAACCGCGTTCGACTTTCGCGACCTCGTGGTCGTGCGCTCGCTCGTCGGCCTGATCCAGGGCGGCGTTCCTCTCCGGCGCATCCGCACCAGCGTCGACGCCGTGCGCGCACGGCTGCCGGAGGTGGATCCGCTGGCTGCGCTGCGCGCCTGGGGCAGCCCGCCGCGCGTCGTGCTGCGCCACGAGGGTCGCCTGATGGAGCCCAGCGGGCAGCTGCTTCTCGAGTTCGGCGACGCGCCGGCGGCTCCGGTTTCGGCGCTCCCGCCCGCGGGTGCGTTCGCCGAGCGGCTCGCAGCGCAGTGGTTCGAGCGAGGCTGCGAGCTCGATGGCGATCGCGCCACGTATGCGGAGGCCGCGCGCGCCTACGAGCGCGCCATCGAGGCGGATCCCGCGTACGCGGACGCGCACTGCAACCTCGGCTCGGTCCGCTACAACCAGAACCGCCGCGACGACGCTCGCCGCTGCTTCGAGCGTGCCGTCGAGCTCGAGCCGGGCCACGTCGAGGCGAGCCTCAACCTCGGCGCGCTCTGCGAGGAGGAGGGTCACGACGAGCAGGCGCTGCGCCACTACCGCGCCGCGCTCGAGACGAGCCCGCAGGTGCCCGATACGCACGTCAGCCTCGCGCTCCTCTACGAGAAGCTCGGGCTGCCGCGCACGGCGCTCTCGCACTGGCGGCGCGTGCTGAAGCTCGACCCGACGGGCCACTGGGCCGACGTCGCGCGCCGGCGCCTCGCCGATCACTGAGGCGCGGCGTCACCCACCTGCACGGCCCGGCGCAGCACCGGATCGCCATCGAGCAGGATCTCGAGGGTCCAGGTTCCGGCGGAAGCGCCTGGCTCGGGCAGGTCGAGCTCGGTCGCGGCGATCACCCGATCGTGGAGCTTCACGGGCGTCTCCTCGCCGGTCGTGGCGCCCGGCGGCAGCCAGCGCGCGCCGAGATCCTTCGCGCGGTCGACGTAGCGAGGCGCGAGGTGTCCCCACCAAGCGAGCCGGCGCGCACCGGCGGCATAACGATCGACCGCGAGGCCGAGCGGACCGGAGCGCTCGTCGCGCGGACCCGAGAGCCCGGATTCGACGACGAGGGGGAAGGTCAGCTTGATGACCTCCCAGTTGGCGCGCGCGCGCAGCGTGCCCTTCGCGCCGGCGCGGCGCGCGGCCTGCTCGAAGGCGTAGATCGCCTCCTGGGCGTTGCCTTCCGCCTTGGTGAGCTCGCCGAGCCGGTAGAAGACGAGCGCGTGGGTCGGGTCGAGGTCGAGGTTGCGCTCGAAGGCCCTCGCGGCCGCATCGCGGTGGCCGGCCGCGGACTCGAGCTCGCCGATGCGGAACCAGACGGCCGGGTCGTCCGGCGCGCGCTCGGCGGCCTGGTTCAGCAGCGCGAGCGCGCGCTCGTGATCCTCGCTGCGGGACGCCTCGTCGGCGGCCGACAGCAGGGCCGCGACCTCCAAGGGCTCGGCCTCCGGTCGCGCCACGAAGATCGGCGCGCCGCCGCTCTGCTGGAGCTGGGCGAGCCGCTCCTGGGCGGCCGCGAACTCGCGCCGCAGCTCGTCCGTCGGGTGCGGGACGATCTCGACGCGGTGGGCGAGCGCATCGACGGTGTCGATGCGCTTGTCGACGTCGGGGTGACTGTAGAGATAGGGCGGGATGTGCGCGGGGTCGCGCTTCTCGACCTCGACGATGCGCGCGAAGAAGCGGCCCATCGCCTCGGGCCGCATGCCCGCGCGGGCGACCAGCGCGAGTCCCTCGCGGTCCGCCTCGGCCTCGAACTCGCGGCTCCAGTGCAGCTCGAGCGCGACGTTGATGCCCTGGGCCGCGAGCAGCACGCCGGGCTCACCAGTGGCCACCGCGCCCGCGATGCCCGCGACGGTCGAGAGCAGCTTCGGGAGCTGACTCTGCTTCTCCATGCGCGCGTGGTGGCGCAGCTTGACGTGGCCGATCTCGTGGCCGAGCACTGCGGCGAGCTCGTCGAGGCTGCCCGCCGCCTGCACCGTCCCGCTGTGCAGGTAGACATAGCCGCCGAAGAGCGCGAAGGCGTTGAGCGAGTCGTCCTGGATGACCCGGAAGCGGTAGATGTGCGGCTGGTGACCGGCGCCGGCGAGCAGCGCGCGTCCGAGATCGTTGACGAAGCCCGCGACGACGGGGTCGTCGATCACGCGGACCTGCTTCTGCACGGCCTGGTCGAACTGGTAGCCGAGCTCGCGCTCCTGATCGACGCTGACCTCGGGCGCCACCAGATCCATGGGATCGAGGCGCGTGCCGCTGGTGCCCGAGCAGCCGCCGAGGCTCGCGACGCCGAGCCACGCCAGGACGGACCCCGCAGCGGCGCGGACGCGCCGCCGCCGCGATTCAGTCACTGCGCTCCGCCACGTGCTTGCGGTAGGCCGAAGGCCGCAGCAGGTGCGCGTCGTCGTCGCCGCCGTCCGTCTGCAGCACCGCGATCCAGCCGTCTCCGTAGCAGTCCTCGTTCAGCAGCTCGGGATTCTCGGCGAGGGCCTCGTTGGCCTCCACGACCTCACCGGAGACGGGCGCGTAGAGCTCGGCCACCGTCTTGACCGAGTCGATCGAGCCGAGCTCGTCGCCGCGCTCGACCCGCGTGCCTACCTCGGGCAGGTCGACGTGCACGATCTCGCCGAGCTGCTGCTGGGCGTAGTCGGTGATGCCGATGACGACGCGCTCGCCCTCGCGTCGCACCCACTCGTCCTCGCTCGAGTACAGGAGATCGTCGGGGATGTCGGTTTCGGACACGGATCTTCTCTCCGCAGGAAGTCAGGCGCTCGTGGACTTGCCGGCGCGCTCGCCTCGCACGAAGGGCGTCTCCACGATCTGCGCTCGCATCGCGCGCCCGCGCATCAAGACGTCGACCTCGGTTCCGGGAGCGGCCAGCGGCGGAGGAACGTAGGCCAGCCCGATGGATTTTCCGAGGGTTGGCGAGGGCGCGCCGGAGGTCACCACGCCGACGCGGTGACCCGCCTGCGTCACCTCGTAGCCCGCGCGTGCGACACCGCGGTCGACGAGCACGAAGCCGGCGAGCGCGCGCAGGTGCCCGGCGCGGGCGCGCTCGCGGATCGCCGCCGCGCCGATGAACGCACCGTCACGCTCGACGAACCGGTCCAGTCCCGCCTCGAGCGGGCTCGTGGTGTCGTCGAGCTCGTGGCCGTAGAGCGGCAGCGCCGCCTCGAGGCGCAGGGTGTCGCGCGCTCCGAGACCGCACGGCCGGATCCCGTGCGCGGCGCCCTTCGCGAGCAGCGCCTCGAAGAGGATCTCCGCGTCGGGTGCGGCGCAATAGATCTCGTAGCCGTCCGCGCCGGTGTAGCCGGTGCGCGAGACCAGCGCGTCGCGCCCCGCGACCTCGCCGCGCGCGAAGCGGAAGCGCCGCTGCGACACCAGCGCCTCGGCGGCGACGCTCCTCAGCACCGCCGCGCTGGCCGGACCCTGCAGCGCCAGCAGCGCCGTCTGCGCGCTGCGGTCTGTGACGCGGGCGCCCGACGGGGCGTGCTTGCGGATCCAGGCGAGGTCCTTCTCGATGTTGGCGGCGTTGACGCAGAGGAAGAGCGCGTCGGGGGCGGTGCGGTAGACGGTCACGTCGTCCACGACGCCGCCCTGCTCGTTGCACAGCAGGGCGTAGCGGACGCCGCCCACGCCGAGGGTCGAGGCGCGTCGCGTCAGCAGGTGGTCCGCGGCGTCGAGCGCTTCGGGTCCGGCGAGCTCGATCTGGCCCATGTGCGAGACGTCGAAGAGCCCCGCCGCCTCGCGGACCGCCGCATGCTCCTCGAGCACCTTGCTGAACTGGAGCGGCAGCTCGAAGCCCGCGAACTCCACCATCCGGGCGCCGTGCCGCAGCTCCGCGGCGTGCAGGGGGGTGTGCCGGGCCGCGCTCATGCGCCGAGCCGCTGCTCGTAGGCGCGCAGCGTGTTGGACAGGAGCATGGTGATCGTCATCGGCCCGACGCCGCGGCGGTGCGGAGTGACGATGCGGGCGATGCCCTGGACCGAGGCGGTGTCGACGTCACCCGTCAGCACGCCGTCCACGTCCGAGACGCCGACGTCGATCACGGCGGCGCCGGGCTTCACCCAGTCGCCGCGCACGAGCTTCGGCACGCCCACCGCCGCCACCAGCACGTCCGCCTCGCGGCAGTGCGCGCGCAGGTCCCGGGTGCGCGAGTGGCACATCGTCACGGTGGCATTGGCGCGCTGCAGGAGCAGTGAGATCGGCTTGCCCACGATGTTGCTGCGCCCGATGACCACGGCGCGCGCGCCCTCGAGCGCGATCGCGTGTCGCTCGAGGATCTTCATGATCCCGAGCGGTGTGCAGGGAACGAGGGACGGCAGACCGAGGAGCAGCCGGCCCGCGTTCCAGGGCGTGAGCCCGTCGACGTCCTTGGCGGGGTCGACCGCGCTCGTGACCGCATCGGGGTCGAGGCCCTTCGGCAGCGGAAGCTGTACCAGGATGCCGTCGATGCCGGTGTCGGCGTTGCAGCGTGCGACGACGTCCTGCACCTGCGCCAGCGACGCGTTGGCCGGCAGATCGTGCTCGACCGAGCCCATGCCGACGCGCTCGCAGGCGCGCCGCTTGCCCTTGATGTACGACGCGCTGGCGGGGTCGTCGCCGACGAGCACCACGGCGAGGCAGGGCGCACGGCGCCCGGCCGCGCGGTGGCGACCCACGCTCTCCGCGAGCTGCTTGCGGATGTCGTCGGCGAGCGCGAGGCCGTCGACCACGAGCGTCTGGACCGATCCGCCCGCCATGCTAGGCCGCGGCCTTCGAGGACTTCTTGCCCTTGCCCTTACCCTTGCCGCGGGACTCCTTCGGCTTGTTCTTGCCTTCGCCCGAGCCCTGGCTCTCGGGCGCCGCCGACGCCGCGGCTTCGGACGCGCTCTCGCCGCCGCCCTCCTTGGCGCCCGGGTCCTCCTTGCCCTTGCCCGAGGAGGAGTAGAGGTCCGAGTACCAGCCGCCGCCCTTCAGCACGAACGAGGTCTGGGAGATCAGGCGCTTCACCTTGCGGGAGCGGCACACGGGACAGGTCTTGATCGGCTCGTCGGTGATGCGCTGGCTGACCTCGAACTCGTGGCCGCACTTCCCACAGGCGTACTCGTAGACGGGCATCGTAGGGATCCTCGCGGAGTGGAACGCAGGGCTGCGGTGGGGAGGGTCGCGAGCGGAGACCGCGAGAAGCTATCGGGAGGTGCCGCCGGGGGCAAAGCGAGCGGCGGGACCGTGGCCCGGCGCGGGGAGCAGGGCGAGCGCGTGCAGGCGCTCGCGAAGGCGCCCGGGCTCGCCGCGGATGCACATCCGCTTGCGGCGGCTTCGCGCGCCGGACTCGAGCTGCACGTCCGCGCGGCGCACCTCGAGCGCCCGAGCCAGCACCTCGATGCAGGCTGCATTCGCGGCACCGGACTCGGGCGCCGCCGCGACCGCGACGCGCAAGGCGTCTCCGTGCAGGCCGCCGATGCCCGGCCGGCGGGCGCGGGGCGTCGCGTGGATCCAGCAGAATACGCAGCCGTCCCCGCTCTGGATCCAGAGCGCGGAGGGCGCCGCGCTCACGGGTTGCGGCCGCGCCTGGCCGGCGAGGACTGTCCGAGCACGGCGATGCGCTGCTCGAGCGCCGCATCCTCCGCGACCGGCTCGGCGGCGAGGTGCTCGATCTGCACGAGGTAGCGCTCGATCGTCGCGCGCAGCGAGGCGGAGAGCTCCGCGCGCAGGCGCTTCATCTCGCGGATGTCCTCGGCGAGGCTCGCGGCCCGGCGATGCGCCGCATCGAGCAGCTTCTCGCCCTGCAGCTCGGCCTGTCCGACCACGACCTCCGCCTCCTTCATGGCCGTCTGCTTGAGGTCCTCCGCGAGCTGCTGGGCCGTCGTGAGTGTCTCCTTCAGCAGCGTCTCGTTGGCCGAGAGATCGCGCACGCGCTCCTCGAGCTCCTTCACCCGATCGCGCAGGCCGGAAGAGAAGCGCAGCGCGGCTTCGTAGTCCTCGGCCACCATGCGCAGGAAGCCGTCGACTTCCTCGCGGTCGTAGCCCGAGACGCGGCGCGGAAAGACGTGGTTGCGGATGTCGAGGGGCGTGATGCGCACGAGCACTCCTTGGTGCGGCAAGAATCGACCGAACCACGCGAAATCTTGAGGGGCGCGGCGCCTCGCGCCCGTGCGCCTGCGGGCTTCGAGTGGCGCATCGCCTCCGGGTGCTCAACTCCCTGTCTTCTGAGAAGAAGTCTGCGGCGTACCCGCCAGCTCGCGCGAGCGCCGCGTGGCCGCCTCGACGGCCTCGTAGAGCGCCGCCCGCAGCCCGCCGGCCTCGAGCCGCTCGAGCCCGGCGATGGTGGTCCCACCGGGCGAGGCGACCTGGTCCTTCAGGGCCGCGGGGTGACGCCCCGTGACCTCGGCGAGCCGCGCGGCGCCGAGCACGGTCTGGCAGGCGAGCTGAGCGGCCGCGTCCCGAGGCAGGCCGACGCGCACGCCCGCATCCGCGAGCGCCTCGAGGAACACGAAGACGTACGCCGGACCACTGCCCGAGAGTCCGGTGACGGCGTCGAGCAGAGCCTCGTCCGAGGTCTGCCAGCAGGTGCCGACGCTTTCGAAGAGCGCGCGCGCCACGCCGAGGTCGCCGGCGCTGCAGCGCTCGTTGCCGCAGATGGCCGTGGCGCCGCAGCGGACGAGCGCGGGCGTGTTGGGCATCGCGCGCACGATCCGGGCGCCGTCGGGCAGCGCCGCCGCCAGAGAGGCGAGGCGCACGCCGGCCGCGATCGAGATCCAGAGCCGCTCGCTCGCGCCAGGCTCCGCGCGGAGGGCAGCGAGCACGCCGCCGACGAGACCGGGTTTGACCGCGATCACGAGCACGTCGCTGTGCGCGAGCACCTCGGTGTTGCTCGGCGTGACGCCGATCCGCAACCGCTCGGACAGCACCCGACGCCGCTCGGCGTCGGGGTCCGCGGCGCGGAGCTGGCTCGCCGGCACCCCCGCCGCGAGCAGTCCGCCGCACAGCGCCTCGGCCATGGCCCCGCCGCCCAGGAATCCCACGCGGCGGCTCGCGAGCTCGGTCATCCTCGTTCCCCCTCGCCGGCGATCGCCCGGGCGCGCTGCGGTCGCGTTCCGAAGATCGCCGTGCCGACGCGGATGATCGTGGCTCCCTCCTCGATCGCAACCTCGAAGTCCCCGGACATCCCCATGGACAGCTCTCGCAGCCCGGCGCCGCCCGCGCGCCCGCGCAGCGCTTCGCGCTCTGCGCGCAGCGCGGCGAAGAAGGGGCGCGGGTCGGCCTCGGCGGGAGGAATCGTCATGAGCCCCGCGACGCGCAGCGAGGGCCAGCGCGCGCTGGCCTCGAGCAGAGCGGGCAGCGCGTCCGGCGCGGCGCCTCCCTTGCGGGGCTCGCCGGCCAGGTCGACCTGCAGCAGGACGTCGAGCCGTCGGCCCGCCGCCGCGGCGTGTCGCTCCAGCGCGTCACCGAGCTCGGGGCGGTCGAGGGAGTGGACGCAGTCGAAGGCCGTCGCGACGCCGCGCGCCTTGTTGCGCTGGAGCTGTCCGATGAAGTGCCAGCGGGGCCACGCGAGGCCGCGCGCGTCGAGCGCGGCCGACACGAGCGGCAGCTTCGCCCGGGCCTCGTTCGCGTAGTTCTCGCCGACGTGCCGGAGGCCCGCCGCCACCGCCTCCACGACCTGTTCGGCCGCGACCTGCTTCGCGACGCCGACCAGCGCGATCTCCTGCGGCGCGCGCCCGGCGCGGATCGCGGCCGCCTCGACCCGGCGCACGACCTCGCGCAGCCGCGTGGCGACCGCGCCGGGCGGGCTCGTCACGCGGGGAAACCCGCATCGCGCAACAGAGCCAGTGTCTCGTCCAGGGGGAGGCCGATCACGTTGCTGCGCGAGCCCTCGACGCGCAGCACGAAGCGGCCTCCCGAGCCCTGCAGCGCGTAGGCGCCCGCCTTGTCCAGGGGCTCGCCGCTCTCGACGTAGGCGCGGATCTCGGACTCCTCCAGCGGCCGCAGCGTGACGAGGCTCTCGACGCACCGCTCGCGCAGCGCCGCCGCGTCGCTGCGCGCGACCGCC
>Ga0335070_10000193_pt1 | contig 69589 bp, 69 predicted proteins | sample Lox_Sample_13_FD_206722 | JGI IMG/M metagenome (GOLD analysis project Ga0335070, IMG submission 206722) | Soil microbial communities from Loxahatchee National Wildlife Refuge, Florida, United States - Lox_Sample_1.3 | ecosystem: Environmental > Terrestrial > Soil > Wetlands | place: USA... | reverse complement strand
CGGGTACGGACGTTCTTCCCCCAAAGAGGTCCTCGAAATGCTTTCGAATTGGTCTCTCATAGATCAATGACAGGGCCAGAGGCAAAAGCATGGAGGGGGGGATGAACCACAAGTTGGTCCGCTCCATAAGCTGGAGCAGCTCCCCAGAGATGGTTGATGAGATCCGGCCCAGGAGGATGACCACCGCAACCCCGATGACATTGGAAATGAGATTGGCAATGATCATGGCATTCTTGATGCGAAAGCGTTCTCCCCTGCTCATAACATCTTCCTCCAAATGGTTTCCAGGAAATGGGCCTTGCCGGCCTGAGGCATTGCAGCAGACCTGGGGATTCCACAGGCCGTACAACGGAGGTTCGAGAGATGATAAGAACTTGCTTTAGAATGAGTCGAATATAGAATAGAGGGGGTAGTACGTCAAGAACAAAAAGGATCATTGAGGATTACCATCCAAATCAAGCATGTTTCGTTAAAATTACTGGTTGAAGAATTCAGGAGTAACACGCGCGATGGAGTTGAAAGTTCCTATTCCCCGATAGCCACATAGCTTGCCAAAACTTTCTCCGGCTATCGAGTTGAGAAAGCGGAAGGTATGATCTTCAAATAATAACTTTTCGGAGGTCTAGAAACGCGATGTTCATAGCAGGGACATCGATCGTCTCCGAGATAACTCGTTCTTATTGGCCCACTCACAATGTTTCATGATCTGCCTTGCTCTGTTCTAGCAAATCCCAATCTAAGTCCACCGGTAACCGGATTATCGGCGATCCGTCGAGGCTTTTCTCTCCTACGTTACCAATTAACTTCTCCTTTGGCCAACGCTTTCCGCAGAACCTCTGGGTCTCTCTTAACCAGCTCGATGATTGCTCCGTTAGGGTCTTTTAAGAAGGCTAGCCGAATGCCGGGAGTGGGTTCGAAGGGGTCTCCAACGAAGTTTGCTCCCTTTGCCTTAAGATCTCTGTAAACAGATTCAAAATCTTCCACCTTTATCCCGAAATGGTGCACTCCAAAGTGGGTCAGGGGATCTGCCTCCTTTCGCTGTTAGATTCATTTCGTCTTGATGTCACGCACCGCATTTAAAATAGGCGGTGGCTAAAATCTTTGAAGCGACAACAGCGCCCTGTCCTCCTCTTCCATGAAACCGAATGCCAACCATTTCACTAACCCTCACACTGCAAATGGTATCTGTTATGTTTACGGCTCGCGTAATGAACTTGAAATTTCCCGGGCCGTTTCTGACACTAATTTTGCAAACGTTGCGCCCGTGTTTGCGGATACCCGATTTTTCGGAGCAGAAATACTAATGGCCGCCACACATTCTCCCTTGGAGCTCAGTATCGGTGCGGCAACACAGTAGACCCCCACAAGTGTTTCCTCATCATCTACGGCCACCTTCTTGATCCTGACCTTTTCGATTTCTCGAATCAGCGCGTCTACGGAACCGATAGACCGCTCGGTGTATTTTGTGAGCGCTTTTTTTCGGCCGTAAATCTGCCGGATATCCTCATCACTAAAGTATGAAAGAAATATCTTGCCGGTTGCGGCACAGTAACCGGGGAATCGTGCACCAGCCGTTATTGAAATGCGAAGCATCTCTTCGGATTCCAACCGGTAGACGTAGCGAATTTCATTATATTCCCACACTGCCGCATTAACCGTTTCCCTGCACTTTTCGTGGAGATCCATAAGAAAGGGGGCCATGGCCTTACGAAGGAATCTTTCCCTTTCGGGGGCCATTCCGATTTCCAGCGTCCGTACACCAAGACCGTACATTTTCGTTTTGCTGTCCTGCTGGAAGAATTTTCGTGCCTTAAGGGTGCTGAGGATTCGATGAACCGTTCCTTTACCCATCCCAAGTTTCTGGCTGATCTCGGTAATGGAGAGATCCCGGCCCTGGTCAAGCACCAGCTCCAGAATTGAAAGCGCTTTTTCAAGTGAGGTCACTCGGTATTTATTTGCGGGATTTGACTGAATCTTCGATTTTGATGGTACCGTTTCGACAGCAAACTCCTCTCTTTATAGAGTTCTGTATGGTAAAAAATGCTCTATCATATATAGAAAAATAAAGTCAAGTAAAATGTTCTGTATAATTAAAATCAAATTCTAATATACGGAACGTCAAATTGGTGGCCCCTGATAGATAAGTACGGCAAGAACGGAAATCTTAGAGGGTCTTCAAGGAAAATCGGTACGGAAGGGAGGCCTACCGAGACGAGATCATCCTCATAATGGACGCCATAGAATTACTCGGAATCTGTTTCGTACTTTAGAGGGAGCTAAAGTAAAATAAGTTTGTCATTTTTCCGGTCTTGAGATATTCCATCAACTCCGCAATGGAGAAGGGGCAGTTATCGAAAGAAAATTGATCGCAAAGACTTGGAGCTTAAAGGAACCTAATACTGATAAATGATGGATGACTTCCTAAAAAGGAGATAATAGAGTACCGAGCCCTCTTCTTCAGACGATGATGACCGTGTTTTCTAACACTCCGATTCCATTGGCTGCGGTAAAGGTAGCTGGCCAGTTCTTCGAAGGAACCTTTGATCTGATTCACAGCGGTTTATTCCTCGAAGATGATTCCGCCTCCGATGGTCACATAGCTTGCCAATACGTGCACTTTATTCAAACTGAAGGTATCTGAATGAAATTTGCACTGGAAGTGGAAGGGCGTTTTACTGACTTCAGATATGAATCTTTGGAAATCGTAAAGGGACCAATCGGGAAGTATCAATTGCTTGCTTGTTTTGTTTTCTTCAGGCTGCCCGGATTACCTTCCGAACTCTTGTGCGACTCAATCGAAAGGAGAGATAGAGTAAAACGATCACCACGATCACAATGGACGCTCAAATGGCCATGCTCCATCCTCGAATCTCCTCCTTCCCACCCGAACGAAAAATCACTTAAGAACTGCATTGATTTCTTTCAAAGCCTTCAATGCTTCTTTGCGATTCTTAAATGAGATGACTGTTCCTTTAGCGGTAGCATTAAAAGTTCCTGAGGTGCAGGAAACATCGATCAAAGCATCACCTCCCACGGTTTCTGCTTCATAACGCAACCATTTAAATGCCTCTTTGCAGTGGGAGACCAGGGCACTCACGTGGCTTACTTCGGACTCGGCTTTACCCATCACTTCATAATATTTGGGGTCGAGTGCAGGACCTTTCGAATCAATGATGATGGCTTTTTCTAGGGTTGGAACCTTCCGTTTGTGAAAGGGGATATCGCTCTTGAAAGACTTGTCATAATCTAAATGGCTTGCGCAACCAATTGTGAATGCGAAAATCCCTGCAAAGAATATGGCCTTGCTTCTCATCGTTCACCTCCTGTTATCCCAAGTCGTATACACTTCAAATCAAGCCGAGACCTGGCCGAAAAAAAACAGAAAGCTCGTCCCCAAAAATGTCACTTTATTTCATAGTAAACCGAATCCCCGAAACTTCGGATCTGGATCTTCCCGTCCCGGGCCAAGGGCTCGAGGTATCGGTCTAATTCACCTTCTGCAATTCCCATGCCTTTGGACAGATCGATTAATGAGAGAGGCCGTCTTCTCAGAATATTTAATACTTCCTCTTTGATGTCCCTCTCCAGGACCGGTGACGGGTGACGATCAAACTCAGAGATGATCGAAGCATTTTCGCCAAAGAAGGCTCTGATTACTTCTATCTCTTTTTGATCCAGAGGAGCCACCCATTTCTCAGAGGGGGGCCGAACGACTGTATTAAGATGAATGAGATCGGGTTGGATTCGATCGATCGTCTTCTTCATTTTCAAGAGCTCTTCTTTACTGTCATTGATACCTTTACAGAAAAGTATCTCCAGCCAGATCTGTCCCTGATAGGCCTTTCTAAAATCGACCAATCCTTCAACCACCTTCTCGACGGAAAACCCTAACAAGGGCCGATTGACCCTATTGAAAACTTCCTGCGATACAGCATCTAATGAGGGAAGCACAATATCAGCGCGCAGAAGATCCCGCCTCACTTCCTCCTCATAGAGCAACGAACCATTCGTGATGACTGCAACGGGGATGGGAGTGATAATCTTAATCCCCTCTATGACCGAGCCGATCCCAGAATGGAGGGTCGGTTCTCCGGCTCCGGAAAGGGAAAGATGATCGATGCCAGAGGTCTCTTCTTCAAAGAAACGTCTCACCTCTCCCAGGATTGCTCCCGCAGGAACGTATTCTTTCCTGACAAGAGCCTTTTCGGTCGTCTTCCCGATCTGGCAATAAATGCAATCGTAGGTGCAGATCTTATGCGGAACGAGATCAATTCCGAGCGACCTCCCCAACCGCCTGGAAGGAACTAGACCGTAAAGATATTGGTAGTTTTTCATCAGGTATTGATCTCTCGAATCTCAGAATTGGGATCTATTCTTTTTTGGGATATTTTTCAAAAAAAACAAACTCGGATGATTCCTTCCTCCTCGGAGCAATTCCTTCGGTGGCGGGATATCCGAGAGGGGTCATCGCCACCACCTCGATGTTCTGGGGGACGCCTAAAATCTCTGCGACCCTTTTATGGTTAAAGTTCCCCACGATGACCGTACCCAAACCCTGTGAATGGGCCATCAAACAGAGACTCTGCGTGGCAAGGCCTATATCAAACATCAACCAGTCTCCTTTTGACGTGGTCGCCTCTCCTTTCTTAAAGCCTGACACTCCTTTCTTCCCGCAAAGAACGATGACCACGGGTGCATCCGTCATTGAGGAAAGAGCTGGGTTCCCTTTTGAAAGAGCGGTTGCTAATTCTGATCTTATCTTGGGATCTCTTACGGCAATCACTTCCCAGCATTGGGTATTGGCCCAAGATGGCGACCATCTCACCGCCTCGATCAAGGTACCAAATACTTCTTCAGGAATAGGGTCGGATTTGTACTTACGAATGCTTCGCCTTCCGTTGATCGCTTCCATCAGATCCATAATATGCCTCCTTTGCTTTTATGCTTATCTCATAATCAGTCCTTTGTAAAGCAGAAGTTTATTTGAAATGAAACAAAAAGGCCAAGGGCCGATAGGCAGAAGCTTGAAAGAATCGCGGCTATTGAATGTTAGAGTTTTCCTTGGAGGATATTCTTGTAAACAAACCCATAATCGATAGAAGACTTCCACATCGGGCTGGACCTTATAACTTCTCCATCTTTCCTCTCCTGGATAAGCCCATGGAGCACGCCCAGATCGTTTACCTGATTGATCAATATCGCTCCGATGATGACTCCCTTCCCGTCGAAGCAGATCTTGCGATAGATATTCCTCTTTTCGTCTTTTTTAATTAAGGTCTCCGCTACTCTGTTCGATCCAAAATCACCCATGGAGGCAACGGGCATTCCAAAAATTCGCGTTACATTCATCTTCAAATTTCCACGATACGTTTCCTTAGAGCCAGCCATGTTTTTCCCCGCAACCTCCCCCTGCTCCACCGCGGATGGCCAAAGCCCATAAATAACCTGTGCGCCGGAAAAAAAATCGGGAGCCTGGGCGACATCACCGGCAGCATAGATTCCTTCGACATTCGTCCACATTTTGTCGTTCACCAAGATTCCATCTTTAGCCTTAATCTGGCTGCCGTGAAGAAAATCAATGTTTGGCTTGACTCCCTTTCCTGCAAAAATAAAATCGACCTCCAGTTCTTCGCCGGTATCGAGAATGGCCATTTTCGAACCGCTTGTTTCTTTCAACCGGACGACATCTCTCCCCTTAATTATTTGAACTCCCATCTTGCTTAAATTTCTTTCAACGACCTCAGACCCTTCTCGGTCCAGTGTCTGGGAGAAGATTCGATCCGATTTCACCACAAGTGTATATCGCCCCTTCGCCGTGAACAAAGCCTGAAGAGTCTGAAGGGAAACTAATCCTGCTCCCAAAAAAAGCCCCTTCTGAATTCTTAACTTCGTCTCCTTCAACTTTCTCGCATCCGGTAGACTTCTGAGCACATGGATCTCATCCGAGTTAGCTCCCTCCATCTTTGGCCGATAAGGGGAAGCTCCGGTAGCAAGGAGCAGAAGATCAAAGGGTTCCTTTTTCCCATCATCTAAAACGACTTCCCTGGATGGAGTATCGATCGATAAGATCTCTCTTCCCAAAAGAGTTTTCACGCCCATCTCTTTATAAAAATCTTTCGTCCTCAAAAATAACGCGTCTTCTTTCTTGACCCCTCCCATAATGAAGTAGGGGGTGATCACCCGCGAATAAGCCAGTACCGGCTCCTTATCAATCATCAATACCTTTGAATCCTTGTCTCTTTTCCTGAAGGCCTCCAGGGCTGATAAACCGGCAGCACTATTTCCGATGATGATCACGCGCTTCTTTCTTTTTCTTGGCATGAATTCCCTCAGACAAAATATCAATGACCAGGGACCAATGGTCAATTCTCAATGCTTTTCTTCATTGATCATTGGTCACTGATAATTGGCATTGATCATTGATAACTTTGAAATCTACTCCAGCCCTAATTCTTTGAGCCTACCTTTGGTGGGAACTCCTTCTTTATCCCATCCCCTAAGTTCATAGTATTCAGGGAGCATCTTACCCAATTCTGAGACCCTTCCTTTTGCAGGGCCACCCGGCATGGGCTCTTTGACAAGTCTATCGGGGAGACGATCCTCTTTTCCCGTAATTCCTGCTTTGAGATTGAAAATCTTCTCCAAATTCCAAATCCTTTCCCCTGCCTTCATCAACTCTTCCAGACTCATCTCAACTCCTGTGGCCGCCTTAAGGTATTCCAGGATCTCAGGTCCACCAAAGGCAAAGGTATTAAACAAACATAAACCGGCAGAATCAACTACCGCTGTCAGATCCTGAAAAACCTTGACCCAACCCGCCTTCTCTTCTGTCTCAAAAGGATCCAACTTCTGCGGGGAACCCAAGATTTCAGGAGAGATTAAGTATCCCCTGACATGGCAGGCCCCACGGTTCGACGTTGCGTATTGAAGTCCCATTCCCTGAACCCCTCTCGCATCGTAGGCTGGAAATTCCTGCTTCTTCACAGTCATCGAACATTCTGCATGACCGTACTTCTCCGCGAGGCGGTAAGAACCCTCGGCAAGGGTGTCCCCAAAACCCTCTCTGTAGCCGATCTGCCTGACCATCTCTACCATGGTATCCGCATCCCCGAAGTTAAGGGACCGACCCACCTCTTTTGTCGAAATAATCCCCTTTTGGAATAACTCCATACCACATGCAATGGTGACGCCGGCTGAAATCGGGTCAAGGCCAAGTATGTCGCACAGGTAATTGCCTTTGGCAACCGCGTCGAGATTATCCACACCGCAGCAGGCTCCCATTGCCCAGTCGCTCTCGTATTCAGGCCCTTCACCGAAGCATTCGTACTTCGGATTGGTCACCTTCACCACCCTTCCGCATGCGATGGGGCACGAGAAGCAGGCCCGATTTCTGACCAGAATGTCGTCAGCCAGGGTTTCTCCGCTGATCTTCTCAGCACCTTCAAAAACGCCTTCGCTGAAATTTCGAGTGGGTAAAATTCCACTCGCATTGATAATATTGACAAGCACACAGGTCCCGTACGAGGGCAATCCTGATGATGTAACAGGATTAGCCTTCACCTTTTGAAATACATCCAGCGTTGCTTTTCTAAAGGCCTCTTTATCGGCGACCGTAACACTACCCGAACCTTTGACAGCCACTGCCTTAAGGTTCTTCGAGCCCATCACCGCCCCAACGCCGGACCGGCCTGCAGCCCGATGTTTATCATTAATGACGCAGGCGTAACGGACCAACTTCTCTCCGGCTGGTCCAATGCAAGCCACCCGAGCATCCATATCGGTCTCTGAAAGAATCTGATCTGTGGTCTCATGGGTCGTCTTCCCCCAGAGGGCCTTTGCATCTCTTAACTCCGCTTTTCCATCTTCAACATAGAGATAGACAGGCTCCTTTGCCTTCCCCTCAAAAACAATCACGTCAAACCCGGCGTATTTCAATTCCGCTCCGAAATGGCCTCCGGAGTTTGAACAGGCAATAGTCCCTGTCAAAGGCGCCTTGGTGATGACCATATATCTCCCGGAGGCTGAAGCACTCGTCCCGGTGAGCGGACCTGTCGCCATGATCAGTTTATTATTGGGGCTGAAAGGATCTACTTTGGGATCGATCTCGTCGAAGAGAATCTTCGAGCCCAATCCTCTTCCACCGATGAACTTCGCGGCCAAATTCTTATCTAATTCTTCTGTTTTCCACTCACCCTTAGTGAGGTCAACTCTCAGTAATTTCCCGATCCATCCCTTCATGGCTGCACCTCCTTGGATGAAGATTCAAGCTTTTTGGCTGTTTCCTTCCTCTTCAATCTCGTCAGAGTAGATTCCTCCTCATAGGCCAGGGCTCCTGTGGGACAGAAAAGAACACACTCGGGCTGGCCGTCGCATTCATCACACTTGATTGCCTTTCCCTCCGGGGCATAATAAGTAATCGTCCCAAAAGGACATGCCAGGGTGCACATGCGGCAACCCACACAGCGTTCTCGGTCGACCTTGACAACCCTTGCTCCGTAATCTCTGGAGATGGCTCCGCTCGGGCAGGCCTTCAGGCACCAAGCCTCATCGCACTGCGTGCAGAGGATAGGGGCGTAGAAGGCATCTTCGCCGAAGATGGAGACCCTGATGCGTGAGGCCGTTGGATTAAACTCTCCTATCTTCTTGAAAGAACACCCCAGTTCACACAGACGACATGCCGTACACTTCTCAGGATAGACGGAAATTTTCTTATTCATTTCTATCCCCTCCTTTTCTGTGAGATTTTACAGCAAACGCATCCTATTTTATCCCACCTTCTTCAGGTTAGCAATAGCAGCACATCCCTTCTTGACATCCTTCGCTTAATTATTGAAGAATTAGAACGACGTTCAACGTTCGGAAGAGAACTCGAATGAAAAATCTCCTCTATCTCTTTCGCTGGCAGGACGGCTTAGACATCCTCATTCTCACCTATGTCTTCTACCACCTATATCTCTGGCTGAGAAAGAAAAAGGCTTTGCGTATGATCCTTGCTATTCTGGCGCTTCCTCTCTTCTACATTTTCGCCAGGTGGATTGACCTGCCCCTTTCGGTGTGGGGCCTTCAGAATCTTTGGCCCGTCATTCTCATTGTTTTGGTCGTCATCTTTCAAGAAGAAATCAGAGAGGTACTCGGAAACGTCAGTCTCCCCGCTTTTTTCTTTGGCAGGCCCGAGAAGCTCACTCCAAAGACAATCGACCAGATTGTAGCGGCTGCCTTTCAAATGGCAGATAAAAAGATCGGCGGATTGATTGTTTTACAAAAAGGAGATGATCTCAGCGAGTTGATTCGTGAGAAGACGCCTGTGGACGCAGAGATCAGCGAAGATATTCTGATCAGTATTTTCCATTCTCAATCGCCATTGCATGATGGCGCCGTTATCGTCCGGGGCGGCCGGATTCGACACGCGGCAGCCCTTCTCCCCTTGTCCAAATCTACCTCCTTCCCCAAAGAATGGGGAACCCGCCATCGGGCTGGTGTCGGTGTTACGGAAATCTCAGATGCAGAATGCATCATCATCTCTGAAGAAAGAGGAGAGGTTCTTCTGGCTTGTAAAGGGAACTTTCAGAAAAAAGAAGGAAGGGAAGATTTAAAGGAAAGCCTCGCCGACTTGACTCCGGAAGGAGATAAAAAGGATAAAGATAGAGCATGGCGTAAGAGAATCTTCGAGGACCTTCCAAGAAAAGGAGTGTTTCTTCTCTTGGTCTGCCTCCTCTGGGTGTTTGTGATCGGCATCCGTCAAGGGGAGGTCGGTTTTAACATTCCGATTGAGTATTACTCCATCCCCCAAAACTTAACCATTACGGGTGAACCACCCAAAGAAGTGAACGTCCGCCTCAAGGGTTCAGAAAGACTTCTCTCTTCGATAAGACCTGACCAAATTCGGGTGAGGGTCGATCTGTCCGGCGCTCACCAAGGCAACAACCAGATCTCGCTCTCTGAAACAAACATCATTGCGGGTCCTGGAATTTCAGTAACAAAACTCAATCCCCCTCACATCCGATTACTACTTTCTCCAATTCCTAAGTAGTGAGTCAGAAATTTATCGCCATATGGGTAGGTTCGGCTTGGCCTCGCGCAAGTGATTGAGTCATTTTCGTAATCATTGACACCTTTTTCCTTTTTTTGATAGTATCCTCGCAATGAAAAGGCTTAACGCCATTACCGATGTTCCGGGGATAATGGTTGGACATGCCAGTGACTTTAAGGCCCTCACCGGTTGCACCGTCATCCTGTGCGAGGAAGGAGCGGTTGGAGCCGTCGATATCCGTGGAACGGCGACGGGAACGAGGGAGATGGATGCTCTCAGTTTCCTCCATTTGGTCGAAAAAATTCAGGCCGTTCTCTTGACTGGCGGAAGTGCTTTCGGCCTCGACGCGGCAGGGGGAGTGATGGCTTATCTGGAGGCAAAGGGAAAGGGATTCGATGTGGTCAGGACGAAAGTCCCGATCGTACCCGCCGCAGTCATTTTCGATTTCGCCATCGGCGATTTCCGTGTGAGACCGAATCAAAAGATGGGATACGACGCCTGCCTTCATGCCTCAAAGAATGTGGAAGAAGGAAGTGTCGGCGTCGGAACCGGAGCCACAGTCGGAAAGCTTTTTGGGATCGAACGGGCGATGAAGGGCGGTGTAGGCACTTCAAGCATTCAAGGACCAAAGGGACTCATTGTTGGAGCACTCGTTGTCGTCAATGCCTTTGGCGATATCTATCATCCTGGATCAAATCGAATTTTGGCAGGTGCGAGGAAGTCGAAACGTAGTTGCCAATTTGCCCATTCATCCGAATGGATAAAGAGAGGGGTGACCCACAAACAATTCGGAGTTCCAGGGCTCGCAGAGGCCTCCCCCTTTAACACAACCCTTGGCGTCATCGCAACCAACGCCGATCTCTCAAAGAAGGAAGTTCAGCAGGTCGCGCAGATCGCCCACTCCGGGCTGGCCAAAGTGATCTCACCCTTTCATACGACCTTCGACGGAGATCTGATCTTCACGATCTCACTGGGCAAAAAGAAGAGTAATGTGAATACCGTTGGGCTTCTCGGAGAACAAGCATTAATCCGGTCCGTCGAAAGAGCGGTGACCAAAGCAGACGGACTGGGAGTCATTCCTGCTTACAGGGACATGACCGCTTTGAAAAAGGAAGTATAGCGGAGGAGAAGGAAAAAGCCATGGATCACAAACTGATTCAAAGGGCGGCCAAGGACATTCTCAGTTCGAAAAAAACCATCGCCTTCACGGGGGCAGGGATTTCCGTAGAGAGCGGCATTCCTGATTTCAGAGGGGCTCAGGGTCTCTGGGAGAAATATGATCCGGAGGAATATGCCCACATCCACGCCTTCTATTCAAATCCGGATCGGGTCTGGTTGATGCTGAAAGACATGTTCGCCCTGGTCATGAATGCGAAACCGAATCCCGCCCATCTTGGATTGGCTGAATTGGAACGGATGGGCTTGCTTTCTTCGGTCATCACTCAGAATGTGGATGGCCTTCACCAGGCAGCGGGCAGCCACAATGTGATCGAATTCCACGGGAGCCATCGGACGCTCTCCTGCCTGAAATGCTCAACCACTATTGATGGGACTACCCTCAAAATGGAGGATCTTCCTCCCCGTTGTTCTCGGTGTTCATCACTGCTGAAACCCGATGTCGTCTTCTTTGGAGAACCCATCCCTTGGGACGCTCAAACAACATCATTTAAGGAATCCAAATCCTGCAGTATGGTGCTCGTCATCGGAACCTCCGCCCTCGTCTATCCGGCAGCTTCCATTCCCATTACTGCCAAGGAACGAGGGGCGACCGTCATTGAAATCAATATGGAACGCACGCCTTTGACAGACCAGATATCGGATTACCTCATCCCTGGTTCTGCCGGTGAAATAGTCCCTGCCATTCTCGGGGAAGTGAAACGATTGAGGTAAAGGAACCGACCAAAGTTTATTGCAATTGGGGACGCAAAATGATATTATTTATGGGTACTTACCCTCCTCATTTGCCATCATGTGCAGGGAAGCTGCCTGAAGCGTGTCTGTCTTGGGGAGCAGGGGAAGTGCCAACGGGGTTCACCCCGTTAGAAAATTCTATCGGGGCGTTAAACCCTGCCGGAATTATTTCAAAATGTTACGTAGCTGCAGAAACAGCGGACCATTGTTTCTAACGGGGTAAAGATTCTTTTTTGAAAGAACAACGAGAGGAAACAGCCGAAAAGGTCATTTTCGATGATCTTCAGCTTGCCAATGCCCTTTTCGGCGCCCACAGCGAGAATCTAAAGCGCATTGCCAGGACGGTTGGTGTAAAGATTAACGCCAAAGGCAATGCCCTCACCATTCAAGGGGAAGGCCTCGATGTCGAGCTTTCCATCCGCGTTCTAAACGATCTTTATGCCCTCCTCAAAAAGGGGTATCCCCTCTATCCAACTGACATCGATTACGCGATTCGAATGATCTCCGATGATCGGAATGTCAAGCTTGAAGATATCTTCCTTGACACGGTTTATATCTCGTCGAGAAGGCGGGTGATCACGCCCAAGAGCCTCGCCCAGAAGCGTTACATCGACGCTATTCGAAAATACGATCTGGTGATCGGGATCGGCCCTGCCGGTACCGGGAAGACTTACCTGGCCATGGCCATGGCAGTAGCCAGTCTGACAAAGCAAGAGGTGGAGAGAATTGTCCTGACTCGGCCTGCCGTGGAAGCCGGGGAGAAGTTGGGCTTTCTCCCAGGCGATATCGCCGAGAAGGTCAACCCCTATCTCCGACCTCTTTATGATGCCTTACACGATATGATGGATTTTGAACGGGCCTCGAGGCTTGTCGAGCGCGGGGTGATTGAGGTGGCCCCCCTGGCCTTTATGAGAGGAAGGACTCTCAACGACTCCTTCGTCATCCTTGACGAAGCGCAAAATACAGGGCCGGAACAGATGAAAATGTTCTTGACACGACTGGGGTACAGCTCCAAGGCGGTCATCACGGGAGACATCACGCAGGTGGATCTTCCGGAAAATAAGACGTCGGGGCTGATCGAAATTCAGTCCATCCTTAAAGGAATTGAAGGCATTGAATTCGTTTATTTCTCGGACAAGGATGTCGTCAGGCATCCTCTTGTTCAGGAAATTATTAAGGCGTATGAAAGAGTAGAGGATAAGCGCCATCGCCTCAAAGAGGAAAGAAACCAAGGGCACAACGGATGAATCCATCGATAAAGAAATCGCTATCCCATCTCCCGTTTTTCAAGCATACCAACGGCTTGAGAGACCGATCCTGGCTGGAAAGGATCAAGACGCCCTCTCACCAAAAATGGTTTATCGGTATTGGAACCGCTATTCTCCTCACGATTCTTCTCTCCCCAAGCATGACCCTTCATCTAAAAGAATACAAAGCGGGAGACATCGCGACCAAGGAGATCAAGTCCAATCAGGATCTTCTGGTTGAGGATGAGAAGTCAACCCAGGAGAAACGTGCCGAGGCAGAAAGGGCTGTACTCTCTATCTATGATTATGACCCCGCGGTCTTGACCGATTCTGAAAATCGAATTCGTTCGACATTTGAATCATTGGCTGCCTCTTTCAAGAAAGGAGAAAAGGAGGCGGGTCAAGCTGCCCTCAGGAAAAAGGAGTGGGAGTCCTCCCTGCGTCTTCCTCTCGCCCAAAGGGAATGGCGAATTCTCGAAAAGGAGCGTTTCAATCCCGCCATTGGAGATGCCGCTTTGAAAATGATCGCTCCCATTCTGAAAAAAGGAGTCGTCAATGATAAAGAACTTCTCGACCCCAATGCGGAGAAAGGGATCGTCATCCGGAACATCCAGACCCGCGAGGGAAGAAAGAGTTTTCCTCCGTTCGGCTTTTTTGATTTTAAGGAGGCCAGGGCTAAGGTCCGGTCACAAGCCGACCTTCCTTCTCCCATTAAAGGAAAAGAATTATCTTCCCTTGTCCTCAAGATAGCCGAACATTTTGTGAGACCAAATCTCACCTTCAATAAAGACGACACTGAAGAGCAGAAGACCAAGGCAAGAGAAAAGGTCACCCCCGTCTATTTCCAGGTCAAACGGGGAGAGGTAATTCTGAGGGCCGGCGATCGGGTATCGGAAGAGCATCTCTTAAAAATTAATGCCCTGAAGAAGGTGAAGGAGAAATCGCATCTCTTTGCCATGCTCATCGGGATGGGCCTTCTGACTTTCCTCATCTTGGCCGGTCTTTACCAATTCTCCACGCAGAACATCCGAAAGATCGCCCTCTCCCAGAAAGATCTTCTTTTCTTCTCCACCGCGCTGCTCGGGATCATTGCCCTTCTCAAAGTTTTTCAACTGAGCACGGATATTTTGGGGGGAGAGTTTTTCTCGATCCCCTCTTCTTCTTACCTCTATCTCTTTCCGATCGCTACAGGCGCCATGCTGGTACGGATTGTTCTCAACTCGGAAGTGGCCATCGTCTTCACCCTCCTGGCCAGTTATTTCTCTGCCGTGTTGATGGGAAATCAACTTTTCTATTTTATTTTCACCTTCGTGGGCAGCGTGATCGGCGCCCATAAGGTCGCACGATGCGAACAGAGGAGCATTCTCATCAAGGCTGGAATCACCGTGGGGGGCATCAATACCCTCATGATCTTCTCTTACAATTTGATCTCCGGAAATCCTTTCAAGATGACCCTTCTTTCCGATCTGGTGATGGGTTTCCTGGGGGGAGCTCTGGCTTCGGTCCTGGTGTTGGGTATTGTTCCCATCGTGGAAGGTCTCTTCGGCTATACGACAGATATCAAACTCCTCGAACTGGCCAACATGGATCATCCCATCCTCAAAGATCTGATTCTCCAGGCTCCCGGCACCTATCACCACAGCATCATCGTTGGGAGCCTCGTCGAAGGCGGTGCCAAATCGATTGCGGCAAACCCCTTGCTGGCAAGGGTCAGCGCCTATTATCATGATATTGGAAAATTGAAGAAGCCCCTCTACTTCATCGAAAATTCCGGCGGCATAGAGAACAAACACGATCATCTCACTCCCACGATGTCGAGCCTCATCCTCATCTCTCATGTCAAGGATGGGGTGGAGATGGCGCGTCAAAACCGCCTGGGTGAACGGATCGGCAATATTATCCGGCAGCATCACGGGACGACTCTGATTTCCTATTTTTACCAAAAAGCCAAGGAGAAAGAGAATCCGGAGATGGAATCGATCAATGAGAACGATTTCCGATATCCCGGACCGAAACCTCAGACCAAGGAGGCGGGGATTGTTATGCTCGCCGACTCGGTGGAAGCTGCCTCTCGGGCCCTCGCCGACCCCACCCCTTCTCGAATCACGAACTTGGTCCAACGAATTACGAACAACATCTTCCTGGACGGACAGCTGGAAGAGTGTGAATTGACCCTGAAGGACCTTCAAAAAATCCAAGAGAGTTTTAATCATATTTTAACAGCCATCTTTCACCAGAGAATTGATTACCCGAGTCCGACCGGCCCGGAGTCACTTAAGAAGAGGAACGATGAAGATTCGGATTCGAAATCGGCAAAAACATATCCCCTTAGATTTAAGAAAAATAAGAAGGGTGGCCCGACAGATATTGGCCGAATTGGGGCTTCTTGATGCAGAGATCAGCCTTTTGTTTGTCAACGACCTCCAAATCCAAGTTCTGAATCAACGATATCTCCTGAGGGATAAGCCGACGAATGTCTTGGCTTTCCCTATGAGGGAGGGAGAGTTCTCAACCTTGCATCCCCATCTCCTTGGAGATATCGTGATATCCGTGGAGACGGCCAAGCGCCAATCAAATCGGTTCGGGCTCAATGAAATGGGAATGATCATCCTGCTGATGATCCATGGAGTTCTCCATTTGATAGGCTTTGGGCATGAAGGGGCAAAAAAAGGTGCCCGGGAAATGGCAACCCGGCAGAGGGAACTTTTCCAGCGAGTAACCCAGGAAACATAGTCCCTTTTTCCATAAAACAGCTAAAGATTGACAAGGTCATTGGTTTCATCTTATCTGTTTACATGGCTTTTAAAAAATTATTTAAGAATCACCTCATCCATCTAATCATCGCCTCTCTTTTTATCCTGGGATTCGTTTCCTTCGAATACTGGGACCATTATGTCCCGCCTTCTGCCCAGGATCGGAACCGAAGAGAGATCTCAAGGATAAAGGTGGATCCCGCTGACTTTTCGTTTGCCGTTTTTGGGGATCACAAAGGGCATGAATTTGTCTTTGAGCCGCTCCTCCGCGATGTAGACCACGACAAACAGATCGCCTTCGCCCTGGAACTGGGTGATTTAGTACGTCAGGGGAGAAGATGGTTTTACCGTCGTCTCCTCAATCAGGTGGAAAGGAACCTCTCTATTCCCTTTCTTGCGGTCATTGGGAACCATGACCTATATAGGGGCTCTGCGAACTACCGGGAATTCTTTGGCCCGACCTACACCTCCTTTCAAATCGGCGATGTCGATTTCATTGTGCTGGATACGTCGGCAAGATTCCAATTTGATAAGGCACAACGGCAATGGCTGGAAACCGAGTTGCAGAGGTCTCAAGCCTCAAAGGGCCGCTTCGTCTTCATGCATGTGCCTCTTTTCGATCCTCGAGGTCGACCTGAGTTTGTCAAATGTCTCTCTGCGAAAGATGGGAAAGACCTTCTCGATCTTTGCAGACGTTACAACGTGACCCATGTCTTTGCTTCCCATATTCACGGATATTTCTCAGGTCAATGGGAAGGAGTTCCTTACACGGTTACGGGAGGAGCAGGTGCTGGCCTTCATGGAAAGGATCCGCAGCACTTTTTTCACCACTATATCAAAGTACATGTTGCCGGCGGTAAAGTAGAAATGGAGGTCAGACGCATAGCCGTCGAAAAGTCGAGCATAAAGGATTTTTTCAGTTTTGTGAAAGATTATGGGCCTGAGTGGGGGTTGTTTGCAGGGCTGCTGATCTCTTTCATTACTCTCGGATTCTCCTTCACAAAAGACTATCGTAAGAGCAAGCAAAAGTCTGTTTGATTAAATTTTACTTCATAACCAAGTCCACCTGTTCAGACGCGGTCGTGAGCCTTCTTACCCTACCCTTTTCTGTTCTTCTAAGAAATTAAGAAAAATTAACTTTGTTTTAACGAAATACTCATGATCAAATCTTATAATTAAATTTGCGCGCAAATCATAGCAGGGCGCTATTGAATATTTCTCTCGGCCAAGTTACGAATATTGAAATCCAGACAAGTAGCTCCTCGGGCGCATAAGAAAGGGATTAGAGGCAATGAGTATATTTCAAAGGTTTCCAAAACGGATTCGGTTCGGACTGATCGTGGTTTTTATGACGATGATTCTCTTCACCCTTTTCCGAATCGTTTTCTGGGCGTTTTTTCGATCCACAGCAGAGCAGGCTACGGCTCCGGACATCTTTCATGCAATCTATTTGGGCTTTAAGTTTGACCTTCGCCTCTCCCTTGTCATCTGTTTTCCGCCGCTCATCCTGTCCTGGATCCCCGGACTGAATTTCACTCGCTCTTTGATGGCGAGGCGAATATGGGTGGGTTATTTTGTCGTCGTCGCTACCATTCTCGTCCTCGGTTATTTTGTCGATTTTGCCCATTACGCCTATTTTCACGAGCGCCTCAATGCAAGTGCCATCGATCATATCCTCGACACAAAGACTTCCCTCCAGGCCATCTGGGAATCCTATCCCGTCATTCCGGCGGTCCTTGGACTTATCTTATTTTCTATTGGCTTTGGATGGATGCTGAGACGATTTGCATTTCAAAAGCTTGACACACCCGATCCCTTAAGAAGATGGCCGAAGGTCGTTGTGGTAGGATTGGCTTTGATCTGCTACGGCTTCGGCCTTCACGGGAAACTTTCTCAATACCCTCTTCGGTGGAGCGAGGCTTATTTCTCAACAAACCCATTTGCATCCTCTCTCTCCATCAACCCGATCCTGTTCTTTTTCGATACCATGCCCTATAAGAAACTTCCCTATAGTAAAAAGGAGGTGAGAAAGAACTACCAGCTGATAGCAGATTTGCTGGGTGTGGAGAATCCTGACCCACAAACGCTCAATTTTTCTCGTTATGTGAAGCCCAAGAAGGCACTTCCCGGGAAACCCAATATCGTCGTCTTCTTATTGGAATCCTTTGCCGGTTTCAAGGTCGGAGCCCTCGGAAACGGACTTCACCCAACACCTTTTTTCGACTCGATTGCTGAGAGGTCGTTCTTCTTTACGAATTTCTTTGTCACAAGGCCTCCCACTGCCCGGGCGGTGTTCACATCTATGTTTGGCATCCCGGATATCAACGACCCTCACTCCGCCTCTCGCAATCCAATCGTTGTCCGTCAGCATTGTATTCTCAACGCCCTGGAAGGATATAAGAAGATGTACTTTTTGGGTAGCAGTGCAAACTGGGGGAATATTCGAGGGGTACTTGGCCATAATATTTCCGGACTGCAGATTCATGACGAAGGGACATTTTCATATCTTCCCGACGATGCCTGGGGAATATCAGACCTTCATCTTTTTGAAGAAGCAAACAAGGTCCTTCGGACCCAGGACAAGCCTTTCTTTGCCTTGATCCATACCTCCGGAAATCATAAGCCTTATCCGATTCCAAAGGACAAAAGAGATTTCAAATTGGTGGAGATGGATGAGAAGAAGCTGAAAGAAAACGGTTTTGATTCACTCGAAGCGCTCAACGGCATTCGTTTTATGGACTACTGTCTCGAATATTTTTTCTCGTTGGCAGACAAAGAGGACTACTCCAAAAAGACCATCTTCTGCTTCTTTGGTGACCATGGAACCGTTGCCAACCCGGAATTCCCTTGGGATAAGCTGACGTTGACACACCACCACGTTCCTTTTGTTATTTACGCACCGGGCTATCTCTCCGAAGGTCGCAGAATCGATGCTACGGCGAGTTTGGTCGATGTCCTGCCTACGATCCTCAGTTTTGTCGGTGTACCCTATGTGAACAAGACCCTTGGGAGGGATCTCCTGAAAGAGCGGCCCCCTGGTCAACATGTCGCTTTCATCGAGAGCATCTATCGAGGACTGTTGAACGATGAGTTCCTAGTGCTAATCGACCCACGGGGGGTAAAAAGACTCTATCGTTATCGATCTGCCACGCCCCTGGAGGATGTAAGTGAGAAATATCCTGAACAGGCCGCTCGGATGGCAGCCCTTCAGAATGCCATTCACCAAACATCGATGTATCTTCTATATAACAATCCCCCCGCTTCCCTTCCTGAACAGAAGCAAAAGTGAGTGACGGAAAAAGGAGCACTTTTATACAGGTGTGTTACGGAATACTGGGCGCTCAGTTGAAGATCCACAGTTTTCGGATTCGATCAAACTTTCTTAGAAAGGCAGTTTCATCAGGCGTCAAAAAGGAAGGAGAAATTCTCTTTTTCAATTTTAACAATCCCCCGTAATCCACCCAACGCAGAAGCGGAAAAAGATAACGTCGTAGGATTCCTTTTTCTTTAAAGGCAAAGCTGCTATTGAAATCGATGAGAAAAGGTTCCCCTTTTTCAGAGATGAGGATGTTGCCCTTATGTCGCAAATCCATATGGACCACTCCCCTGGCATGAACTTTCCCGAGGACACTTTCCAAATTAGTAAAGAAGGATGAAGGGAGAGGTTCTCCCCTTAAAATGGGCCTTCCCGGAATGAACTCTATGGCAAAAGCAAAGCGGTCAATCCTCTCGATCGGTCGGGGAACACCCTTTATCCCGACGAGCCGGGAATAGATCTTCCATTCCTTGTGAATCAACCAGAGCCCCAACGTCCATCGTAAAAAAAACTTTTCCTCCCGTGCGTCCTTCACCATGTAGGAAAACGCGCCTACCTCGACTTGATTCAAGTCAGGCTTCCCAAAGTGCCCCTTGGTCAGACGAACTGAGTTCTTCTCAATCTCTTCTCGGTTCATACGAATCTCGCCATGCCGGGGCCTTACTAATTCGGTCAAAAGATGTATCCCCAATAGGGACGGCTCAGGATTAACAAGATTCCGGCCAGCACCATCAACAGAATTCCTTCCTCGCTGTTCCCGACGAAGCATTTGAATTGCCAGGAGGCTTTCTCGTTTGAATAGGGAACCCATCGGGGAATGTAATCCGGGACCTTCTCATCATAATCATCAAACTTGCTTCCAAAAATCCTCCTCAACCGATCTCCCTCCACCCTTTTTTTATACGGGATATAATGAAAACAGAACATGAAGAAGGCTGCCGCGAGAAAGTAGATGTTATCCGCCAAGATACAGAACCCTGCGGTGATAAAAATCGAACCGATATAGAGTGGATTCTTCACATAAGCGTAAGGCCCTGTCACCGTGAGAACCTCATTCTTTTGAAGATGGCCCGCAGCCCAGATGCGTATCGACTCCCCTATAAAGATCAGGATCATCCCGATCCAGATTCCGGGGAATTGAGGTTTCGCGAAGATGACTACCAAAACAGCCCCGACAAAAAGTGGTATTCTTCGGGCCTTCCTCAGCCAGACTGTCCCCCTGTCATCCATGGTGCCCCTCTTTTTTATTGAACCCGATAGAAAAATAAAATCCCGACAAATAGGTGCCGAGGGTTACTCATCGAAACGGCTCATTCCTTCTTATCCAATCTCCTCGGTCACCACTCCATGGGTGGAGACGTAAACTAAGCCTCTACGACGGCTCTCCTTCACCAACCCCCGGAGAAAAATCTTTTCCTCTTTGACGATCGGGTTGAGACGAAGGTATTCTTTAAAAAATCTGAAACGGTCAGACCTGGTCATGATTTTCGGAGTGGACGTATTGAGTTGCAGGAAATTTCTGAACAATTTTTTCTGATTCACCTTCTCATCCGTCAAAATATCTTCAAAATCGAGAAGATGGAAATTCCACGTCCCCCCTCTCTCTGCCACGAGGATATTGCAGGTCTTCATATCTTTATGATACAGGGCCATCTTGTGAAGGCTCCCCAGCCAGCGGGCAAAGGTTTGAATAAAAAGCCTTTTCTTACTAAAATTTCCGAACCCTTTCAAGACATAGCGATCCATCTCCTGATCTTCTGCCAAGGCCTCCATGAACAAAACGCTCTCCTTCAATCCCATCCAGTTTTTTCTCTCCACCAGCGCCAGGGGTTTGAGAGACGGAAGGCCTCTCGCTCTCATGCCATTGGCCGCCACCCACGATTTGATCCCTTTTGATCGGCGGAAATGCTCTTTCATCCTATCCCAGAGATGCGGGTAGCGGAACTGCTTCAAGCAGATCTTCTCTCCTCCGTTATCCAATATGGAAACGACTACCTCGGGGGAATTTTTTATGAGCACAGATGGACTTTTTCTCACCAGATCCCGGTGTTTCTCAAACACCCTTCTTAAGTCCTCAGCCGGAAAATCTCTTCGACGGAAATAACGAACCCCTTTCTCCGTACGAACCGTGAACTCTGTGCTCTCTTTCAGACACCGTTTCGTCCTGCTTCGCCACTGTCTCTTCTGAAGGCGATCCATGACAGGATAAATCTTTTCGAACAATATCTCTCTTCTCTGCGAATCGGTAAGGCTTCTCTCATCAGAGAGGACAAGAAACTGCAGTTGCTCCCTCTCTCCCCACGCCGATCTCAAGGAATGAAAAAGGTGCGCTAAATTCCATAATCTCTGCTTCTGTGAAAGGCGCTTTACAATTTTGGTGCGATGCAAATCGGTTAAAAAAAGGGAGTCGCCTTCCCGCAAAAAGTTGCCCGCGTGAAGGTCTTGATGGAATAATCCCGCGTCCTGACATTTTCTCACGGTCGTTGCTAATTGAAGAATCGCGTGGGGTTCTCTCGATTTCGCCGCCTCTTCGATGAACGAGACTCCAGTCCCGATAGCCTCGGAGAGATAATAACTTTCCTTGATCAGCCCTCTTCGAGTCCTCTCCATCCAGCCCAAGGGCTTGGGAATGTTGAGGTTCACTCTTTCCAATTGGGAAGCGATGAGGAATTCTTTTCGGCCTTTAGAGGGAAAGAATAGATATTTCAAATATTCCATCCAGTCTTTCGTCTTGTCTCTCTTAAAAAAGATCCTTGTCCCGTTTGGAAGCGATAATAGTGACGCCCATCTCCATCTTGACTCTTTGATCGTCTCCCCTCCCATCTCCTGAACAGACGAGATGGGGTCGTCAAGAAAGGTAGGTGGCAGCCGATCCAATACTTCGCCGTCCACCCACCCTCTCATCTCACTTTTGGCCACTCTTTTGTAAATTGGGGTTCTCATTTGAATTGAGGATTTATCATAAAAAGTTTACTTTCGTTTCCCAAGTTCCATCATCTTTTGATAAAACTTTTCGACGGACTCTGCCTGCTGGTCTAATTGGAAATCTCGATGAGCCTTTATATAGGCCGCCTTTCCCAGGGCTTCCCTTTTCTCCGGATCATGAAGCAATCGGAGGGCTGCACGGGCCAACTCTCCGGAGGTGTCGTTCACGACTAAACCAGAAGTGCCATCCTCCACCAACTCCGGAAGCATTCCCCGATTGGCCACGATAACGGGTTTTCCCATGGCCATGGCTTCTCTCAAAGCCCGGGCTGTTCCATCCGATCCCGGCATCAAGAAAACAAAGATGTCCATACAGGCCAAGGTATCGAGGTAGTCATTCGTTTGATATCCTCCGAGGACAACCCACTTTTCTACGCCGAGCTGTCTCATGGGCTGGATGACACTCTGTTCCATCTGACTCGACCGGCCCACCAACAGAACTCTCACATTTGGAAAATCTCTGGCGATCGTCTTCACCGCTTCCAAAAAAACTGCAGTCCTTCTGTACTTTTGAAATCGAGCGATCATTCCGATCACGATCTCCCCTTGCCCGATCCCGAAGACAGATCTCATATCTTTAAATTTCCTCTGAGGGTCATACCGGCTTAACTCTAAAGCTGGCAGGATTTTTCCCACCCGTTCGAGAGGAAGTCCGAAATGTTTCGCATCCTCCTGCCTCGCCTCTTCCGAAAAGGTAATCATTCCATCGGTGAGTTGAGAGATGAGAAAACGATTCCCCCAACCGGGCGTCAAGGGATTTCTCTTGTGGTCAGTCCGAATGACGATCAAAGGCTGACCCGACCTCCTCGCGGCAATTCCACCTAAGAGATGGCCGTGAGAGTGGTGAACATTCAAGATATCGAAATTTTCCTCACGAAGATAGCGGGTGAGGTCTAAAATGTCTCGTAGGTGGGTTCGCAGAAAGGAGGGATGATAAAACTTCACCGAATGATCCAGACGAAATCGATCCGTTGCTTTTATCCCTGCCCGGAGAACCCGCTTCTCGATGCTATCCTCAACCGGAAGTGGAGGTTTTCGATAGGCAAAGGTCACCTCATGTCCCCGCTTCTCCAGCTCTTTACAGAGGTTCACGGTAGGGTCAGCCGGACCCGTCCACTTCCAGTTGCTAAAGAGATGCAGAATTTTCATGGCCTTCAAAAGCTACTCAAAAATTTTTTGAAATGGACTTTCCGCCTAGGGGACAGAGGAACAGCTGAGGGAGCTTTAGGGCGGAACCTTTTAGCGAATAAATTCATAGTCTTGTTTACCCCGAAAACATCATTCTCAATGGTCAGGATTATGACTGATACCCTTCAAAGAACCGCAATTCTAAAGCTTCCGAAGCTGGCTCTCTGTCCCCTTTTCCGTCACGATGACGCGGTCCAATGGACGAGAGGGAGCTCGACCTTAAAGGAAGAAATTATCGTTTTCAACTTTTTCGAGTTCATCGACGCTTTCTTCGGAACGGACAAATTCCTCCAGCCACCAGTTGGTGCGATTGTAAAAACACCCCACATCCCTGCATTCCTCTGCGGCGTCGAAGGTCATGATCGATTCAGCAGTCTTCTTCAGACTTTCTTTGAATGCTCTTTCCCCCTGATAGCCATCCCGCTCGCCGATTCGGGCTGCCTCCACCCCCCGGAACGCCGGGCAATGAAAGATCCCGAAGGGCGTCACGACCGTTCGGAAAAACTGCATGTGGCATCTCTTCGGCTGCCTCTTGATTTGATCGGTCTCGCGGTTCAGCATGGCCTTCAAATTGGAACTTTCAAGGATCTTGACCCGGTTTCCGGCCAAGCGTCTTGCCTCCTGAAGGCGGCTCTTGATTTGATCGATGATTTTTTCCTCTTTCGTTTTCTCGACGTTCTTCAGCAGCGTCTCCCTTTCAGATTCATTCCATCGGACCAGGCAGGGTTTAAATGAAATATAGTCAAAGCAGAATTCCCCGGCCCGTTCCACCGATCCGACCATCTCATCCATATTGGGACAGAGTTTCCTCCCGTTAATCTCTGCGTCTTCCCACACGACGACAAACGAATATCCTAAAGAGACCACGGGATTCCTTTTCTTAACTTTCTTTGCTTTCTCCAATACTCGCTTTAGAGTCACCTGGGTTCGGGGATGGTGCAGTTCTTTAAAGACTCTCTCCCCGGCCGCATCGACGGAGATCCTGACCCAGTCTTTCTCTTCCAGCGCTTCGACGACGGTGTCAACCTTTTCCAGTTTCGACCCATTGGTCACGATGCCGATCTGTAGCCTCTTGCTTTTGATGTAACGGACGACCTCTTCAAAATCCATGTGAAGGGTGGGTTCTCCGCCTCCAATCAAGATCACGGAGAGAAGACCATGGGAATGGAGCGTGTCGATCGTCCTCTTGACTTCCTCCAGAGTTAGGCTTTTCCCGCTATTGATCAGCTTCGAATCGACGCAGAACGGGCATGAGAAATTGCAGGAAGAGGTCAGATCTAAATTAATGGAAACCGGGCTGAAAATCGGTAGCTCCGGATTGGGTGAGTCCGCTCCACATTTTCTCTGCCACTGAATGTACTCCTTCAGCCTTTGAAAAGTGGCATGCTGTCTCAACTTGGAACTGAAATCGTGCTCTCTCTCTTTTAACTTTCCCATGGTTTGCTCTTTACAAATTCGCCGAAGCCATCGTCGATCTGTTTCAGCAGGGACATGTTGTGGAGAATATGGAGATACCCGATAAAGGGTTCCGTCTCTCTTTCCATGGCCCCCAAAAAATTTTTGACGGAGAGTTCAAGGGGGTCTACAATTTTCATCTTTTTTTCTTCATGATGAAAATAGATCTCATAATTCTCCACGCCCAGACTCCGGGAAACGATCTTATCGTTCAATCCGAAGGAGAAATGACGCGGGGGGGTCTTCTGGTAGGCCAAGCGGATGAATACCTCGCAGCTCCGGGTATCGAAAAGGTAGGAAAATTTGATACCCATCCCCCTCTCCCCATCCGACTCAAACCTCAAGTCTTCTATTTCGCCAACGCCCAGGAGGCAGTAGAGGAGGCTGAGGGCATGAGGAACCGACTCCGGAATCATCTCCCTTCCGGGAAAAGGCGGCGACATGGCCATGATAAATGTGTTCGAATTTTGAATGATCACTTTTCCGCTGATGGCTTCGTAAGCATCGATTGAAAAAGGCCATTGGGAATTCATCGCGATGGTCAATTTTTTTTGCCAGGCCTTCTCGAAAATATCCTCGATCCCTTCACGAACATTCCTCTGGCCGTCCCAGATGAAGGGTTTTTCGCAGAAGACATGGACCCCCGACCCCAGACATTTGATAAGATACTCATAATGCGTGGAAGAAGGGGAAGCAATGACCACTGCATCGGGCTTTTCCCTTTTCACCATTTGATCGAAGTCTGTATAGGGATGGGCTTCCACTCCATATTTCCGAAGACTTTGAGAGGCTTGGAGACTCGTTTTTTCGCTCGTTCCCAGCACAGAGGTCACGATTGCTCCGTGCTGATGAAAATATTTTCCAATATACTCGCCGATGCCATTTCGTGTTCTCCCCGCCCCGATGATGGATACGTTTAGCGGAATCAAAGTCAACACATCTCCTGTGCCGGATTAAAAATTATCCGTATTCTAACACAGTTCATGTCACGGGTAAAATAGGAGGAGTTAGCTTTGCAAATAGATCATTAAGATTCTAAATGTCGGAGGCCGATCGTCCTTCCCGTCGCAAGGCATGAAAAATCAGATCTTTCACACCTCGTCAGGCATTCCTTTACCGGTTGGAAATCAAGACGACATCATCGCTTCTCACCCGGCGTCGGGCGATCAACTGGACCTTCGGGTCGCCTTCCCTCCCGAACAATTGTGAAAAATCGCGGAATGGGAGAAGGCAGAATACTCTTCCCTGGGATTTCACAAATTGATGAAGGGAGTTCGGAGTCCCCAGGACTAAGATCGGTGCGATCCCTGTGTAATAATTATAAGGATCGGCTTCAATTCCTCTAAAAACCGCTAACCGATCACCAGATTGAAACCGCGATGTGATTTCCTCCGAGATGAAGCGATCTGACATGCGGGAATTGGCCAATGGGAATATCACCCCAAATGCATACAAATACCCTGCGACCATCATTCCAATAAGGAGAAATAGGACAGCTCTATAATTCTTATAGCGGCAGAAGATGAGCAGGGTGAGGCTGCAGCCAGCCAAAAGGAAAGCGACCGGAAGGCTATGAAAGAGGTAAGCTGGTAATTTTCTGGAAACTACTAATGGAACGGCAACCCCGGTTACCAAGCCAAGTGCGGTAAATCCATAGAGAGGATAAGAAATCCATTCCCGCCTGAACCGATCCAGGGAACGCCGGATCAAATCACTCCACAACTTTCCGACCAATAAGGAGGCAGCCGGGAAGAGTGGCAAAAGATAAAGGTTCCTTTTCGATTTGGAAAGGGAGAAAAAGGTGAAGAGGACGATAAACCATAATAAAAGGAAGAGAAATTCTTTTCTCTTCTCGACCATCGATCGAGACCAACCATAAACAATCGCTGAAGGTAAAAAGAAGACCCACGGTAAAAAGGCGATTGGGAAACTATAGAGATAGTAATAGAAGGGTTGGGGATGGGTCCATCCTGTTCGATAGGCCTCGGTGGTATGCCTAAAGAGATTCTGATCAACGTAGGTCTTCCCGCCCATCAAAACAGCAGGAAGATACCACGCCAGGACAATCGCCAACAGCAGAGGGATTCCCGGCAGCAGTTTCATCTGCTTTATTTCTTTATAATCTTTTTGGGCGAAAAGATAGATGAGGCTCACCAAAAGGGGAAGGATAAATCCGATTGGCCCTTTTGCTAAGGTCGCAAAGGCCATGCTCACATAAAATCCATAAATCAAAAGGTTTCTGATGCGGCGATGGTGACGGATTTCTTCGGCCTTCCCATACTGGTACCATAGGTAGAAACAGAGAAACGAGGCAGTCGTAAAAAAGGTGAGGGTGGCATCAATGTTAGCACGAGTAGAGAACTGGGCAAAAAGGAGGCTCGTCGCCAGAATGAGGGATGAAAAGAATCCCGTACGGGATGAGTCAAGCCTTCCCCCCAAAATGAAAACGAGAAGAACGGTCAGTGTCCCGAAGAGGGCAGAAGGAAATCTTGCTGAGAAGGAAGTGAAGCCCTTCCACAAGTAGGATGAAAGAGCGATGAACCAGAAAAAGAGGGGGGGTTTATCACCATATACGTTTCCGTTAAGATGCATGAGAATCCAGTCCCCCCTGTTCACAATCTCTTTGGCAATCTGGGCATAACGGGGTTCATCCGGCGCCCAGAGATCCCATCGGCCCAGATTAAGGAAATAGATGAGAAAACAGACTCCAAGGAGAATCCCAATTTGAAACCTCTTCTCCATATCGATTTTTGAAAGTGGCTTCTCGAATACCCTCAACACCCTTCCGATCACCTTTAATAACATTAGGAATGATCCTTCCTAATGTTATTTCTTCCTTAGGGAGAGAACAACCGGATTTCCTTTTTGATCTCACTAATAACGAAATAAGCCGATGTGAATCGGTGATCCCAATAAAATAGAAAATTTTCAGTATAAAAGAACATCACTCCCGCCATCCCGACCAGAAGGAGAAAAACAGCGCTATATTTTTTAGATCGATATAGAAGAAACAGGGCAAGGCACCCTCCGATCAAGAAGCAGGCAATGAGCAGCGTAAAAAACCAATAAGAAGGAAACCTTTTGAGAACGACCCAGAGAAGGGTGGCCCCCACGATAAGAGTGAAGGCCATGAAACCACGAAGGGGCAAAGAGATCCATTCCCGTCGAAAATGCTCGATCCGGTCAAGCGTCAAATCCCCCCAGAGCCTGCCAATCATCAACGAGGCCGCCGGGTAAAGGGGTAAGAGGTAAAGGTCCCTTTTCGTTTTGGAGGAAGAGAAAAAGAGAAAGATCACGATGAACCAGAGTAGAAGAAAAAGAAATTCTTTTTTCTTCCCCAAAGCCTCCTTAGAACAACCGAAAACGATCGCCCCGGGCAAGAAAAATATCCAGGGTAAAAAATCTGCAGGAAAGTTGCTCAAGTAAAAATAGATGGGTTTAGAATGCATCCATCCTTCCGAATAATATCCGACAGTTCGGTGGATGAGTGTTTGATCAAGGTAGAGCTGCCCTCCCTTGAAAACTGCGGGAAGATACCAGGATAAGACAATGACTAAAAATAAGAACATTCCCGAGAGAATCCTCATTCCCTTGATCCCCTTCCAATCTTTTCGGATCACGAGGTAAACCAGACTCACCAGAAGGGGAAGAATGAACCCGATCGGGCCTTTGGTGAGGGTGGCCAGCCCCATAGCGATATAGAATGCGTAGAGGAATATTCCGCGGACTTTCTTCTTCTCATCATCCCACTGATACCATCGGAGAAAACAGAAAAGCGAAGCGGTTGTAAAGAAGGTCAACGTGGCATCGATATTCGCCCGTGTGGAAAACCGGGCGAACAAAAAGCTTGTAGCAAGGATCAGACTGGAGAGGAATCCCGTCCTGGAATCAAAGAGATTCTTTCCGATGAGAAAGACGATCAAGACGGTTAAGGTTCCGAAAAGGGCGGAAGGAAACCTGGCTGAGAAAGAGGTGAAGCCTTGCCATAGATAAGAGGACAGTGCCATCAACCAAAAAAAAAGGGGAGGTTTCTCGAGGTAGGGCTTCCCGTAAAGTTGCAAGGAGACCCAATCTCCTCCTTCCACCATCTCCTGCGCCACCCGAGCATAACGGATTTCATCCGGCTTTCGAAGCTCCCATCGGTCCAAAGTAAGAAAGTAAAAAAGGAAGCAAAATCCTAAGAGCAGAACGATGGGAGTCCACTTCCGCCAGTCGCTTTGAGCGCGTTGCCTCATGAAAAAGAGAAATCCTTTCCCCGTTCAAGAGCAATCCTATCCAGTCATCCTTTTCCAAACAACGGCGCTACTTGTTCTTGATAGCATGAGCAGGAACTCTCCGGATTAAGCTTCCTTCTTGTACACGAAGTATTACATAGATTTTGAAAATTTCGGATAACCCGGACAGGTCTTGTAAAAAATTAACAACAAAACTAAAAAATGGAAGAAGCTAACCTCAGATCCTTTCCTCAATCTCATAATGGATATGACGACTCCTCATCCATTTCACAGCGAGAAGGTCGACGAAAGCCCGCCACATTCGATTCCAGGTGGTGTACTTCGAGGCCCCGAATTCACGGGGATGATGGGCGATCGGTATTTCGATCACCCGGAAACCTTCCATCTTCACCAGAGTCGGCATGAAGCGATGCATGCCCTTGTATAATTTGAGGTCCTGAAGACACTCCCTCTTATAGGCCCGAAACGTACAACCACTGTCTTGAATCGTCTCCCCGCTTAATTGATTTCGAACCCTATTGGCAATCCTCGAGGTGATGCGCTTGACCCAGGAATCCTCCCTCTTCTGGCGCCATCCTGTCACCATGTCATAATCTTTCAGATATTCTAACATGGCGGGGATATCCTTGGGGTCGTTCTGGAGGTCAGCATCGATGGTAATGACGATCTCTCCTCTCGCTTCTTTTAACCCCGCTGCCCCTGCTGCCGTCTCGCCGCAATTCTTCTTGAATCCAAGGATTCGTATTTGAGGATACTGAGAGACCATTTCTTTCAGGAGTTGCCGACTCCGATCCGTGCTTCCGTCATCCACGAAGATCATCTCATATGTTTTTCCCAAGGGCTTAAGCACCTCCACAATCCGCGGAACCAAAATCGGAAGATTCTCCTCTTCGTTGAAGACCGGAACGACCACAGAAATATCAATACCATCGTTCTTTACCAAAGGAGTAACTCCCCTCTGAACTTACCTTTTTTGCTCAAAGAACTCTTTGATGCTGGCGCACACGAAATCTACCTTCTCCTTTTCGAGTTCTGGATACATCGGCAAGGAGAGTATCTTTTGGACGACCTCTTCGGTTATCCCCAATTTGGGCTGTTGACCGAGAGCATTCCGTACCGCAGGCTGAAGATGATTGGGAATGGGATAATGAATCCCTGACTGAACCTCCTTCTCATTTAGGAAATCGGCAAGCTTATCCCGATGGGGAGTCTGGATGACATAGAGGTGGTAGACCGCCTCGGCCCAGTCCTTTGCCCGGGGGGTTGCCACAGGAGTTCCCTTCAATCCTTCATGGTACCATTGAGCAATGCGTCTTCTCGATTCATTAAACCAGTCTAACCTTCGAAGTTGGAGGCGACCCACTGCCCCTTGGATTTCGTTAAACCTCAAATTATATCCGACCAGCTCGTGCTCATATTTTTCTCTTCGGCCGTGGTCTCTCAGCATCCGACAGGTCTTGGCCATCTCGTCGTCCGAGGTGACAAGAATTCCACCGTCTCCAAAAACGGTCAGGTTTTTCGAAGGATAGAAAGAGAAACAGCCTCCAATTCCCATGGATCCTACTCTTGCTCCTTTATATTTAGCGCCGTGAGCTTGACAGCAATCTTCCAAAACAAAGAGCCCGTAACGCTTTGCCAGGTCGAGGAGAGAATCCATATTGGCCGGGTGACCGTAAAGATGGACCGGGATCATCCCTTTGATCTCCTTCACGCCCGCCAGCCCGCTCTTATTTTTCAAAACAGATTCGACGTGTTTGGGATCGATGGTGAACGTATCATCGATATCGATGAAAATGGGTCTGGCTCCGACATGAAACACGGGTTCAATGGTTGGAAACGCGGTGAGCGATGGAACCAGAATGCCGTCTCCCTCCTTCACCCCCAGGGCCTTGAGGCACAGAAAAAGAGCGGATGTCCCCGAAGAAGTGAGGACAGCGTGTTTTGCCCCGATGAACCGGGCGAACTCTTTTTCGAACTCCTTGCATTGGTTCCCCAGAATATATTGTCCAGAATCGATGACCTCCAAGACGCGGTCTTTCATTTCTTTATCCACATAGGGTTTAGAAAGAGGAACCTTCATCTTAACTCCTTTCCCTGAACATTAGATTTTCTCGTAACTACGCCTTCTCCGCCGAACCTACCAGAGCCTACAGGGGTGGCGGAGAAAATCTTATAGCGGAAACCTCAGCTTGCTGCATCACTACCCAGACGTCGCAAAACATTTCAAGGACGATGTGGAAAAAGCGAAAATACCCTTTGCCAGCAGAAATTCAAAAAATCCGCTTAATAAGATTTTCGGAGGCATTCCTGCAGGCTCGGTGAATTTACCTGCGGTTCAGTGACGCATTAGATTTCTTCCCATTGGATCTCTAATCTCTTCCCACTCCGGGACGACTCATAACAAACTTCAACAATCTTTAATGCCTCAAATCCAGCCTGCCCGTCCGCCAGGGGCTTGTTCCGATTTTTCATCGAGTCAAGAAAGGCTTTTAATTCTACCGTCAGCGGCTCTTCGGGTTGGAACGGGACGGTCTGCTCCTCTCCTTCCAACGCAATACATTTCCCACCCTCCTTCTCATGCCGATTCTCGCAGAAGAGAATGGAATTCTTTTGAAAGTCGCAATAGAGGCTCCCCTGGTCGCCAATAATCGCGATATCTCTTCTCTTCTCGGGCGGCATATACCCTGCCTCGATAAAAACAACTTTCCCACGATAATCCAGAACTGAAATAGAGGTGTCATCCAGGGGAAGGTTGAGATAGTTCTTGATCACCGCCGTCACCCCCTGAGGCGGTCCGCTGAAGAGATAATTAAAAAGATCGAAATAATGGATTGCATCCGTCTGTGTCACCCCCACATCCGTTCGAGGCCTCTTGAATCCCATAAAGTGACCGTAGGCATACTGAACGGCCCCCAGCTTCCCTTCTTTAAGAATCTCCTTTATTTTTTGCGCGGCCGGATGATACCGATAAATATGACCCACCTGTAGGATGACTCCTTTCTCTTGGGCGTGAGCGATCATCTTTTTTGCCTCTAAAGTGGTCAGGGCAATCGGTTTCTCCACAAAGACATCTTTCTTCTTATCAAAACAGTCTTTACAGATAGCCAGATGGCTGTCCGCCGGCGTCACGACATCGACCCCATCGACCCGGTCGAGAAAGTCATGGTAATCGTTTGAGAGATGGTCCGCGGGAATTGAAAATTCCTGGCAGGCCTTCAGTTGGCTTTGATCTGAATCCACCACATATAGCTCGTCGGCAAGCTTCGTCAGAGCCTTCAAATGGTTCTTCCCCCACCTTCCTATTCCGACCAATAGTAATTTCATCTGCCTGGATCTCCTAAAAGGACTTTCGATCCTCCCTTTCCTTTTCCCCTTACAAAGAGGATAGAACAGAAAGGGCGAATCAAATATAGTATGAAGGGTTTTTCAATTCAAGTGGTCTCCTCCCCCTGTTCTTTCCGGCACAAGATGTACCACTTCTCTGACGCAACCCAGGAGATCGGATAAACCCGTTCGACCCGCAGCCCTGCCTGGGTCAATTCTTCAAAGACCTCGGTTGCCGTCCTGCGCTGACTTTTCAATGCCCTCCCTTTCAGAACACTTCTCATCTTGTTCAGATAATATTTGAGCCCATACCGGATGTTAAAATCTCCCAATACCCACCTCCGGGACACTCTTGCGAACTCCCGTATCACCTGAAGCCGCTCGGATTGGGGCAGATCAAACAAGTGATGCAAAAATCGGCCGCTTAACACCACATCAAAGCTATCGGTGCTGAACGGAAGATATCTCGCATCGCATTGCACGTATTCCAGAAGGCCCTTCGGTCCGTTCTTGACGGAGGGGTGAAGGCGCGAAAATTCGATCATATCCAATGAGACATCTGCTCCCACCGAATGAGGAACTCGGGAGGCCAGGCTTCGGACCAGGCGCCCGGTACCGCAGGGTACATCCAGTATCCGCTCGACCCGGCCAGCATGCCGCACCGCCTTCTGAACAAGACGTTGGTCCCGCCAATTCTTTAAACGTCCCAACGCTCCGCTGAAGCGACGCTCATCGTAGGAGGCAGCCAGGGGCCCGTAGTAACCTGTTTTGGTGCCCAGCTCTATCTTCGGGGAAACCCTTTCTCGTTCACTCATCATCTCTCTGATACAGGCTTGAAGAGCAATGGATAGCCGTCATATCAACCCTTCGACTCCCCGGCACAAATGCTAGACTCGCTTAGCCTGCCTGCCGGTAGGCAGGGATTGACCCTCAGCGGGGGCTTTCTGTCCCCGCACGGAAGGGCAGGCTTAGCGCCGTCGAACGGGTCAAGCTCCGAGAAAATTGATTCAAGTCTCAATGATTCGAAACCACGACGTAGTCCCAGTGTCCCACCTTGCCCTGCTCAATCGGAACAAGCTCAATTCCTGTTTCTCTTCGAAGCCGATCGACGGCTTCCGGATAGATCACAACAAAAACTCGTTTGCCGGAATTAAAAAGTTCGACAAACCGATCTTTGTTTTGAATACTTTCTATATAAGGCATCTTTGTGTAGTAAAGCAACCCATTGTTCTTAAGACGATACGTTTTGAGCTCATCTCCGCTATCCATTCTTTCCAGAATCTTTGCTGAAAATGCCTTCGCCGACCTTTGGGGATTGAGTCTCGGCGGAAGGAAATAGAAGATTTGAAGTTGAAAAAGAGCAAAGGCAGCCATGAGACTGATGAAGGCAGCCCATCTCTTCTCCCTAACAAAGAAAAGAATAGAAAGGAGACCCCCTGCCAATAGACAGGTGAGAATCGAGAGCACCTGCCAATGATAGTCCATCAGTTCTGGATAGAATCTTCGCGGAACCCCTGACAGAAAGAGAATCAACCCGACCAAAAGCACAGCGGAGAGAAAGAGAAGTCCGGGCAAGAATCCCTTTCTCCCCCCTTTTGACGGAAGCCCGAGATCCCAGAGGCCCCCGACCATCAAAGCAGCTGCAGGGTATAGGGGGAAAAGGTAGTTGTCCTTCTTTCCCTTGGAAAGGGTGAAGAAAAGGAAGATGAAAATAAACCAGACAGAAAGAAATAGGAATTCCTTTCTTTTGCCAAACTCTTTGCGCAACCCAAAAATAAATGCAGTGGGCAAAAAAACGACCCATGGAAGGAATTCTAAAGGAAAACGGATAAAGTAGAAGTACAATGACTCGGGATGAAAATGCGTTCCCCCTTCCACATAGGTTCCAACAGCCTGCTTAAACAATAACCAGTAGATGTAGTCTTTCCCTCCCATCCAGGCCGCAGGCAACCACCAGATCAATACAAGGATCACAGAAAGAAGGCAACCCCATAGCAGATTGCGATTCCAAAACTTTTTCATTCCTTTCTGAAAAATGACAAAGAGAAGAAAGGTGGGAATGGGAAGGAAAGCAATGGGTCCTTTCGTTAAGACCCCAAGCCCCATAGAGAGGCCGGCAAATAAGTAGTATTTTCTCCGACTTCCCCCTTCCTCATAGCCGAGATAAAAATAGAAAAGGGCAAGGAGAAAAAAGAGTGTAAAGAGGGAATCCAGCATCATCCAACGGGACAATTGAGGGAAAAGGAAACAGGTGGCAAGAACCAAACTAGAAAGTAAACCTGCTCTCATATTAAAAAGCCTCTTCCCGAAGAAAAATACCAGGAGGAACGCAATAAAACCCGCCAGCGCCGAAGGGAGGCGATTGGTAAACTCGTTATTTCCCAGGAAGGAAGTCGAAAGGTTGACCAGCCAAAAGAAAAGAGGGGGTTTTTCCGCGTAAATCTCTCCATTAAGATGGGGCAATATCCAATTCCCTGTCTCCTTCATCTCCTGAGCAACCACTGCATACCGAGTTTCATCCGGTTCCCAAAGATCCCTTCCACCCAAATTAAAAAAGAATAGGGCGATCCCTATGGCGATAACGGCGAATACATACCCTCTTCTCACATCCATCCGGTTAGTGTCCTTTTGAATCTATAACCTTCTAAACCTTCTTATAACGATCTCGTAGCAATAGGAAGAAGGCTTATCCATCTGTTCACTTCTTCTTCTGTAGCCCGATGAAAGCTAAGAATTATAACACATCTATCTTAAATGTGGAGCGATTTATCTTAAGACTTCTTAATTCGGGGTTTTGTGGTATGACTGTAGGCATGTTTTTCACTTAAGCATCAATAAAAAAAAGGAAAAGGTCCCAAGATTCTGCGCCTCTCATTTTTTCGTTCGTCACGTGTCAAGAGATAGAATTTTTCAACATTGATGTATCCTTTGTCCAAGACCCTTCATCGTCATCTGCATTGAATCATCCGTATAAGATTTCCTTCAGAACGTAGGGTAATAATATCAACAGGCCACTAGTAACCTCAGCCAAGATTATCCGATACAAATATTGATTGACCCATCCCGTAGGTCTATTTCTTACGCTCGATATCTTAGGAAACCATCGGGGGACTTCCGACAAATACCTGTGATAAGGATCTCCATACTTCTTTAAGAGATGCTCTTCCTCATAACGGATGACAATTGAGTAAATTCCGAAGCACCAAAAAAGAGTAATCGGAATCAGCCATAGCAGTTCTGAGGCAATGACCCCACCGACACATAGTATCGTATTGCCGATATAAAGAGGGTTCCTTACAAATTCGTAAGGCCCGGTAGTCGTTAATTGTTTGTGTCCGATCACACGATGGTGGACATGCTGCTGTGCCCAGATGCGAAGAGCTACTCCCAATGCAACAACGCTGACTCCAAGAGGCCAGATGATCTCGTTAGCTTCTATTTCGTAGGCAGTGCACACAAATGCAAAAAGAAGCGGCGGACAGGCCAAAAAATTCCTGATCCGAAATACCCAGTAGGGTACTGACATCTTCCATTCCCCCCTTCCTCTCTAAGATATGGACCTAATCTGACAATCCGGAAAGAATGACCAAGAAAATTATAAAACAATTGATGACCAATAATTCTGTGGCCATTAAACCCCGTCCTCGTGGTTCCCCAAGGCCCCGCTTCTCATTTTGCCTGACATCTCAAGGCAGTGTTCCCCGCCTCTCCTATTTGACCTTTTATCGTAAGAAAAGAATCATTAAGCTGCGATTAAAATTAGATGAAGATTCCTTAATCCAGATGAGCAAGATCTGCCGTGTGTTGGAGAGGCAAATAAACGGTAAAAGTAGAACCTCGATGGGGTTCACTCTCGACTTCGATCCTTCCCCGGTGGGCGTGTGCAATCCATTCGGCAATACTCAACCCGAGGCCTACCCCGCCGGTTTCCTTGGAACGGGATTTATCCAGTCGGTAGAAGCGTTTGAAGATCCTCTCTTGCTCCTCTTTGGGAATGCCAATGCCTGTATCCTTAATCCTTACCACTGCAGAGTCTTTATTCCCTTCGACCGTAACCTGAATCGACCCTTTCGAAGTATATTTGATCGCATTGTCAATTAGGTTCGTAAAGAGCTGCTGGAGGCGGACCTTATCCCCAATCACTGCCACTTCTTCCATCGTGCCCGTTTCCAGGGCAATGTTTTTTTGCTCGGCAAGGACCTTGAAGAGATTGCATAGGTCGTTCACGAGAAGGTCCAAACGAAGGGTGTCCATATTGAGTTCCACCTGAGTGGTGTCGAACTTAGAAAGGGAGATCAAATCATTGATCATCTGGTTCAGGTGGTCGAATTGTTCGATGAAATGGGCCAACCCTTCCTGGTATTCTTCGGCTTTTCTCTCCTTTAAAAGTAGAACCTCCGCTTCTCCCCTCATTGCACAAATGGGAGTCTTCAACTCATGAGAGACATCCGCAGTAAATTCAGCCATTCCCTTAAAAGAACTTTCTAATCTGACAATCATTTCGTTGATGGTCCGGATGAGGTCGTCCATCTCGTCATCCGTCCCCCGGGTCATCAACCTCTCACTCAGATTTCTTGACGTAATGCTTCGGGCCTTCGAGGCGACGTAACCGATCGGAGCAAGGGACCTTCTGGCCAGCATCCACCCGCCCAGTGTTCCCAGGATCAACATGATGGGCAGAGCGATCAATATATAATTTCTGAAATGAGCAAGGTTCTTTCTGGCAAACCGGAGGTGAGTCCCTAATTGAATGATTTCAGAAAACTTTCCATCCCTGTAAACGGGAGTGCTAATGATTCGGTAGCTTGTTTTCCCTGAACCTTGGATTTGCTCCCGTGTGCCTCTACCGTTTTGGGCATCGGTCAACACCCTGTCTTGAAGTTCATATCCGATTTCTCGAAAACCTCTTGAGGCGTATAGAGATTTCCCGCTAGGGTCCAGGATCTGAAAAAAGAAAGGATAATATTTCCTTGCCATGACTTCATCTTCGAATCTCATCAAGAAACTTGTCTCTTGGGGCTCCTGGGCCAATACCCTCTCCATCTCTTTGGTTTCGTCAAGGAGAAACTGATCGATCTCTCTCAGGAGCCGATGCCTCAGGCCCCAATAGAGAAAGGAACAGATGATCAGGACAGAGACCAAAAAGGTTAAGACGTACCAAAGGGTTATTTTAAAATCAGTTCTTCGGTAAAACTTAGCCCCGGTCTTCCAGGACATATCCAACCCCTTTCACGGTATGGAGCAGCTTTGGCTCAAAATCCCTGTCGATCTTATTCCGGAGATGGGAGACGTGGACATCGATGATATTCGTTGACGTATCGAAGTGATAGTCCCACACCTTCTCGGAAATCATCGTGCGGGTGATGATCTCGCCTGCGTGTCTCAGGAAGAATTCAAGAAGGACGTATTCTTTCGGCGTCAGCTCAATCTTCGTTTTTTCCCTGAAAACGCGATGCCCGTCAGGTTCTAAAATGAGATTGGCCACCTGTAACCTCGAAGGAAGGCTCAATGCCTGGCCTCTCCTGAGGATGGCCTGAGTCCTCGCCAGTAATTCGTTAAAGGAAAAAGGCTTGGTGAGGTAATCATCCGCCCCCAAATTGAGACCAAGGACAATGTCCTCTTCCGAATCTTTGGCCGTCAGGAAAATCACGGGAGTTTGAATATCCATAGATCTCATCCTTTTCAATATCTCTCTACCGTCCATTTTTGGAAGCAGGATGTCGAGGATGATCAGGTCGTATTTCATATGGAGGACGGAGGCTAATCCGTCTTCTCCATCGGTGGCCACGTCCACAGAGAAAGAATTCTCCGTCAGTCCTTTCTTTACGAATCGGACAATGCCTTTGTCGTCTTCAACCAGTAGGATTCTCATCGGCCTTATTCTAACAAATCCCTATAGAAATTCAATCACCCCCTCTGTCTTGCCCGCTCCCAATTTTTCCTCTTCGGTGGACAAAGAAAGTTTCTTGAAAATCGCCTACTGATTGCTTATGATGAAAAGAATGAAAAAAAAGGATCTCTTGCTCAGCCTCCTCTCGGGCATTCTCCTCATCCTTTCCTTCCCCAATTTTGATGTTGAATTCTTAGCCTGGTTCGCCCTGGTCCCTCTTCTCTATGCCATAGAAGGAAAAAGACCATCCCGTAGTTTCTATCTCGGATGTTTAACCGGCATCGTCTCTTTTCTTGGAATTATTTATTGGATCGTTGTGGCCGTCCACACCTACGGCAATATTCCTCTTATTCCGAGCGTCCTCATTCTTTTGCTTTTGGTAGCCTACCTCAGCCTATTCATCGGTGCCTTTACTTTTCTCATTCGGCTCATTCAAATGCGCTCAGGGGTCCAGACCTTTCTCTTTACGCCTTTTCTCTGGGTCGCCCTGGAATACCTTCGTTCCTTCCTTCTGACGGGCTTCCCCTGGGCGAACTTAGGCTATTCTCAGTATCTCAATCTTCCTTTCATCCAGATGGCAGATGTGACTGGAGTCTACGGTCTCTCCTTCGTCATTCTTTTGGTGAATGCCACTCTCTTTTGGATACTTCGCCAATGGCCAAAGAGGATCTTTCTTTTGAAGGAAGCCCTGCTTGCGGCAATCATTCTTCTGGGTTTTCTGCTATATGGATATGTCAAGATGGGAAGGGTCGATCGGCAGATGATCCAAAATCTCCCTTTGAAAATCGGATTAGTTCAAGGAGATATCGATCAGTCAATCAAATGGGACAAAAGCTTTCAGCTTGAGACCTTAAACATTTACGAGAAACTTTCTCTCAAGGTGGCAGAAGATAAACCGGACCTGATCATCTGGCCTGAAACGGCTACTCCGTTCTTTTTCCAAGACGCAAAGGAATATCAACCCCTCGTCCTCGACGTCCCAAAGAAGACCCATGCCTTTCTCCTCTTCGGAAGCCCCTCTTACAAAGTCGACAGAACGAAAGTGAACCATTATAACAGTGCCTACCTCGCCTCTCCCTCAGGAGAAATAGTGGGGAAATACGACAAGATCCACCTCGTCCCGTTTGGTGAGTACGTCCCCCTGCAAGATCTTCTTTTCTTCATCGGATCATTGGGGGAGGGTATTGGAGACTTCAAATCCGGAAAGGAGATTTACAATTTCTCCCTTCCACAGGGTAAGTTTGGCGTGCTCATCTGTTTCGAGATCATTTTTCCCGATCTCTGCAGAAAATTCGTCAAGAAGGGCGCAAACTTTCTGGTGACGATCACAAACGACGCCTGGTTCGGTAGAACCTCTGCCCCTTACCAGCATTTTTCCATGGCCGTCTTCAGGGCCGTTGAAAATCGTGTCTTTGTTGCCAGGGCCGCTAACACCGGGATTACCGGGATCGTCGATCCGAAGGGAAAGATCATAAGAGAAGGAGGGATCTTCGAACGGGAGGCGATGAACGGAACGATTCATCTCTCGAAACAGAAAACGTTTTACACATTGTATGGAGATCTTTTTGCCTGGGCATGCTCAGCCTTTTCCATTCTCCTATTGGCCTATGCCCTTACCCGAAAGTCTGAAAAACATTAATCAGAGGATGACGAGATGAGAATCCGAAAGCCGGGAAAAGTAAGAGATGGAATTTGGTTCTTGGGCCGCGAGGAATCCGGGGTCTATCTTCTTGAGGGAAAGAATGACTCCATGATCGTAAGCGGCGGTATGAGCTATATCGTTCCAGATCTGCTCCAGCAATTCAAACAATTCGACATCGACGAGAAACGTATTAAATACATCTTGGTCCTTCACTCCCACTTCGATCACGTTGGCATTGTCCCCTTCTTCAAGCGTCGCCATCCCGAGATGGAAGTATATGCTTCGGAAAGAGCCTGGGAGATCCTTCGGATGGACAAGGCCATTCTCACGATCAACGAGTTCAGTCGGAACGTAGCAAAGCGGATGAAGAGGGAAAATATTTTCTCGACGTACGACTTGGAGTGGGGAAATGACGTCTCGGGTAAAACAATCCGTGAAGGAGACCGGATCAGTTTAGGAGATCTGGAAGTCTCAATCTTCGAGACTCCGGGCCATTCATCTTGTTGTATTGCGGCTTATGTTCCCAAGCTAAAGGCGCTGTTTCCAACAGACGGGGGGGGGATTCCCTTCGATGAGACGATTGTCACTTCAGGAAATTCCAATTTCACCAAGTACCAGCAAAGCCTGGAGAGGCTAAAGGATTTTGAAGTAGATTACTATTGTGCCGACCACTATGGATATGTCATCGGCGAGGAAGCCGGGGAGTTCATCTCCAGATCGATTACGATGGCAGAGAAAAACCGTGCCCGGATGGAGCAGGCTTATCGTTCGACCCGGGATATCGACCTCGCGGCCCGGGAACTGATCTCCTCCTTTTATCAAGAAAACCCTTATTACTTTCTCTCTCCTGAAATCTTTCTCGACGTCTATCGCCAGATGGTGCGGCATATTGCAAGCACGATCGAGGGAAAGGTTTAGACAGGTATCCTCTTACTCAAACCCAAAGAAAGGACGTGAAGAAAATGAAAGTGCTCGCATTCAACGGAAGCTCCAGGAAAGATGGCAATACCGCTCTGCTACTGAATCTGGTCCTCGAAGAGCTGAAAGAAGAAGGAATCGAAACGGAATTGATCCAGTTGGCCGGCGAAACGTTTTCCGGCTGTATCGCCTGTTATAAATGCGCAGAAAATAAAGATCAGAAATGCGCTGTGGTCAAAGATCGGATGAATGAGTACATCCCCAAGATGAAGGAAGCCCAGGGCATCCTCCTCGGTTCGCCCACTTATATCTCGGACATGACGGCAAATATGAAGGCGCTGATTGAGCGAGCCACGATCGTGGCGAAAAATAATGGGGAACTTTTCAAACGAAAGGTGGGGGCAGCCGTCGTTTCAGTCCGCCGCGCAGGCTCCACCCACGTCCTGAGTTCGATCAACTATTTTTTCCTGATCAATCAGATGATCATCCCCGGTTCCAGTTACTGGAATATGGCCATCGGCCGAAACCCGGGAGAAGTGAAAAACGACCCGGAAGGGGTCAAGACAATGAGGATTCTGGGCCAGAACATGGCCTGGCTCCTCAAAAAAATTCAGACTTAAGGCTTCCTGTCAATCAATCTGAAAACCCAGGTGTCCGTCCCCAGGGCGTTGTACGCCAACTGTCAACGTAGCCCGGTTCGGGAACCCACGGCGGGACAGTGATGTGCAGGTGATTGGATAGAGAATTGGCATAAGGCTCGTACATGCGGCGCAGTTCTGAGAGTTTCATTTCGATGTCGCTTCCCTCTCGGAGCTTTAAGCCGGCGGAGGTCAGCGTGGTGCATAAAGATTCCAGAGCAGCCGAAGGAAGGCGATCTTGCTCCGGCTCGCAAGGAAGGCAATTGAAAATTTGAGCAAGATCCACAATGGCATGTCGTGTGATCGCAAATGTCAACTCGGCTTGACGCGCGCAGGGACCTCCCAGACTGGCGATTACGAAAGCGCTTGCATCGAGAATTGCTGTGAGAGCTCCCAGCCAGGACTGATTGTCATGTTGAGAACGGAAATAACCGAGCACCGGATACGACAGGTGACTTTCGAGTAACTCTGCCGACCATCGCTCCCATTCGTGGAAAAGCTGCCGAAGATCTTCCATCCCGCGGTCATGGCTTTGCCTGAGTAACATCTCACCGGCAGTGGGGGGTGAGCCCGCACGCTCATCAAGAAGTGAAATCGTGACCTCTCGCCGTGAAAAAGACTGATTCAACACAGGGAGGTAGCCTATGACAAGAGCCAGAAAACCAAAGCCCATTCCCGCTTCAAAAGCGATCAGCGCCCTTCCAAATGTCGTCGCGGGTAAAACATCTCCTATTCCGAGAGTAAAAAAAGTGGTGCCGCTGAGGTAAAGGTACGTCCAGAAATCGATTGTTTCATATTGCGCCTTGATGATGGAACCGGATGACCAGTGAACGAGGCCGAAACCGATGACTAGGCAGGTGGCCCAAAGAATCAGCAGAAGAAGCAACGAGAGAGGACCATACCAGCTTAAAACACCCTCCTGACGTTTACCCGAAAAGACCGAACGAACCGCTCCTAACCAAGAAAGCCACGTGTAGCGGTAAAATAGGCGGGCAAGGCTCATCGGACGTGTTACCCGACGGGGTAACACGATGGTTTCAAAGGCGTCCCCCAGAACGATCAGAATGAGGGCCACACCAATGGTACCTATCAGAATCGCCATATACTACTTATTATACACGATCTTGGATTTGATGTGACCGAAAAATTACATAAATGTCATCGCCACAATCTCCGGCTTTGTGTCGATGCGCATCGGAGGCCCCCATGTGCCAGCGCCGCTGGAGGTATAAACCAAGAGATTGCCAAACCATTTCAATCCATAGTCATAACCCCTGTAGACCCTTTCGGTGATGAAACGGAAAAGAAAGACCTGGCCCTGGTGGGTATGGCCTGAAAGTTGGACCGAGATCCCCCGCTCCCTGGCGACCTGCAAATGGAATGGGGTGTGTTTCAACAAGATGCTGGGCTTACGAAGGTCGATATCCATCTTTTCCAAAATGGCTCTGAACTGATCTTCCTTCCTCGAGTCCCTATAATCCACTCCGATAATCTGCAAACCATCCAGATCGACTTTCTCGTTATACAAAACGCGTATTCCAGCGCGCCGAATCGCCCCGAGGAACGGTGTGTTGTCACCGAACTCCTCGTGGTTGCCGGTTACAAAATAGGTGCCGTGGGGGGGAGAGATTCGTGAAAAGGGTTCGATCATTCTGTCGAGGTCGACTGCCTCCACATCATAGAGGTCACCCCCGATAAAAAGGATGTCCGGATGCACGCTCTTAAGCCTGGCGGCGACATCTTGGGCAAACCCGTAATTTCTTACCGGGCCCAAATGTGTGTCGCTCACCCAGACAGCAGTTTTCCCTTTCCAAGGACCTGGACAATTAGGAATTGGAAGATTGATTCGTGTAATGCGAATCATCCCGGAATTGATGAATCCATATACGCTTGCCACAAGAGCGATGCCCATCAACACTCCGACCAATCTCTTTTCATTCAAGGGAGTGTGAAATAACTTAGCCAATCCGTAGAAGACCCAGCACAGAATTGACGCAAGGACGAAAAGGTAAAGAACCCCGAGCCAGGATGCCGCAACCGTGTAAAGGCCTCGCACCAGGAGATTGGAATAACGGCGGGCAAGGAGTGAGGTCGTGACGAGGCTAACCGACAACAGCGCGAGGGCAATCCTCAACGTAAAAAGCTTGTTAGGACTGGCCACCCCAAAAAACCGCACCGCCGTTCTGTACAAAAACCAGTGCCCGAGAAAAAGGATCGATTGAACAATACTAATAAAGAGGACGAAGCGCATAAATCCTGCTTTAATGTCAAATTTTCACCATAGCTTGTTAAAGCTTGGGCTGAGGGAGCTTATCCCAGATTTCCCTTAAGTCCAATCCCTTCGGCAACTTCCTGCATTCCTTTGATCGTATCATCAATCAGCTCATCCAATCCAACCCCAAGCATCTCTGCCCCTTTTTCGATGACGGACCGATCCACTCCGGCCGCGAACCTCTTGTCCTTCCATTTGTTCTTCACCGATTTGACCTGAACATCCAGGACGCTTTTTGAGGGACGAATTAGGGCGGTGGTCACCACGAGCCCGGTGAGCTCATCGATAGCATAAAGAGCTTTTTCCAACGGTGTTTGCGGCGTGACATCGGAACAGATTCCCCATCCATGGGAGACAGCCCCCCGAATATATTCTTCCGGCCAACCCTGCTCCCGGAGGATCTCGCCCGTTTTTGAGCAGTGCTGATCTGGAAATTTCTCATAGTCGAGATCATGAATCAGACCGACGATTCCCCACTTCTCCTCATCCTCGCCTCGCTTCCTCGCGATATAACGCATGACCCCTTCCACAGCATAGGCATGCTTTCGCAGGCTTTCCGTTTCATTATATTGATGTAGAAGGTCTAAAGCTTCTTGCCGCGTTGGTATCCTCTCTTCCATCGTCCCTCTCCTTGTCTTTTAGTTTAAGAAAGTTTCGTTTTGTTATTCCTAAAAGGCGTTCCTCAACTCCTCTGGAGTGTGCATTCGCGGCGTACCGGGCCACGGGTTCTCCAGTAGAAAATGGCGAGTTAGAGGAATTTCCCCCAAAGTTTGATTCAATGGGAATCATGCAAAGAATGGATTCGTTCGCCTTTCCCTTCCCACCGTTGTCTTCGGTCCATGCCCTGGATAGATGACCACCTCATCCCCCAAAGGAAAAATCTTTTCCCGCACATTCCTTAAAAGACCCTCGTAGTCGCCTCCAGAGAAGTCGGTCCTACCGATCGAGCCAGCAAAAAGGGTATCTCCCACAAACGCCATTTTGTCGGTCACCAGTGAAATTCCACCCCCTGAATGGCCAGGCGTATGCAGGACTTTCAGGGAGATATCGCCAAAGGTGATGGAGTCCCCTTCTTCCACGTAACGATCAGGCGGTGGAGAGTTGTCGACCTTCATTCCCCACATCCCACTACTTCTTCCCTGATGCAGGATCATGGGAGCATCAGCACGATGGATAATTAGTTGAGCCCCGGTGACCTCTTTGAGACGTTTATTTTCGGCGGCATGGTCAAAGTGACCATGCGTATTGATAATATAGACACAGCGTAAATGGTCTTTAGTCAGAGCCAACAATATCTTGTCCGCATCCCCACCCGGATCAATGACGGCCGCCTGTCTCGTCCGTTCACAACCAAGGATATAACAATTTGACTGAATGGGTCCAACCACTAACATTCTCAGGATCACAGAGCACCTCCCCTATCCCTCCTATAATGAATGGGATCAAGCTCTTATAATTTAATAATTTGCGAAACCATCGTCAAGATCGCTAAAAATTAAAGGAAGCCCCCTTCCCTCTTTTCTAAAAAAGTGCTAAATTTCTGCTTTATGATTGATTATTCTCTCATCGACCAACCCATGCTATTACAATTTATTTTTTATCCCCGCAAGGATTCCACGCCATGCGCTTCAAATAGTTTCGACCTTTCGGTTCCGGTTGGAGAGGGCGTTTCCATCTCATGTCGCTTCTTTGTGGGATATCACGAATGGCCATGGATTCTTTTTTTTCACGGGAATGGAGAAGTCGTGAGCGATTATGATGAGATCTCTCCTTTTTACCACCAAAATAAAATTAATTTAGTAGTGGCCGACTACAGGGGCTATGGAGCCAGCACAGGCGTCCCGACCCTCACCGATCTTGTTCAGGATGCGCATTTTATCTTTAAAGGAGTGAAAGAGGAACTGACCAGAAGGAATTTAAGAAAAGACTTATGGGTAATGGGAAGATCTCTGGGAAGCATCTCTGCCCTCGAGCTGGCCTACCATCATCAGGGGGAGATGAAAGGAGTTATCATTGAGAGTGGTTTTCCCAGCGTAGTGAGGATTATGTTTCATCTTGGTGTCCCCGCCCTTGGAATGGGTTTGGAGAAAATTGATCAACAATGGATGGAGAGGATCAAGAAGATCTTCCTTCCCGCTTTGATCATCCATGGCGAACTCGACAGCCTCGTTGGTCTTCAAAATGCGAAAGATATCCATCAATACCTTGGAACAAGGGACAAGAGACTCCTCGTCATCCCTTCCGCCACCCACAACGACATCATGCTCGTCGGATTCAAGGATTATTTCAAAGCCATTCGAGAATTTGTTGAGAAGACGGATCGAATCAAAGAAGCGAACACGGCATAGGAGGGATAACAGATGATTCTCCCATTTTATCTTCCGTTTTATCTTGACATTTTTGGCTAGTCGGCTATAGTATGCTTCCGTGTTAACTCTTTCTTCTTTAGAATGTCCAAAAACTTTAGAGAACAATGGGTAGAAAGGAGGACAAGATGGGGACAAAAAAGTTGTGGGTCGCTGTGTTTGCTTTTCTGTTGGTCTTATTTTTATCGGTTTCCGTTTATGCCCAAACCAAAGTCATCAAAATCGGGGCCGTCTATCCGTTGACGGGTAATATCGCTTCCACAGGGCTTGACTGCAAACGGGGAGCAGAGCTTGCGGTCGATATTATTAACGGGAAATATGATCTTAATCTTCCCCTGGCGAAAGTAGAAGGGTTGCCCAACCTCGGGGGCGCAAAAATCGAACTTGTTTTCGCTGACACAAAAGGAGAGCCGAAAAATGGCATGTCCGAGACGGAAAGACTGATCAGCGAGGAGAAAGTGGTTGCGATTATTGGGGCGTATCAGAGCTCCGTGACCAAAACGGCGAGCCAGGCGACAGAAAGGCTGAAGGTTCCTTACGTCTGCTCCGATTCCTCTTCCCCGACCTTAACAGAGCGAGGATTCCAATATTTCTTCAGGGTAAGCCCCCACGACGGGATATTTGCCAGAGACCAGTTCCAGTTCCTGAAAGACCTGGAGAAAAAAACAGGGCAGAAAGTGAGCACGATCGCCCTCCTTTATGAGAATACTGAATTCGGATCCAACGTGGGAAAAGAAGCTACTCGATATGCAAAGGAATTCGGATACAAAATTGTGGCAGATGTCTCCTATGCTGCCAACGCAACGGACGTCACGAGCGAGGTGGGAGCCTTGATAAAAGCCAAACCCGATGTATTGATGCATGCTTCCTACATTACGGACGCCATCCTTTTTACCAAGACATTCAAAGAAATGAACTTTGCTCCTAAAGGGATCATGACTTTTGCCGGTTATATCGAGCCTGCCTATCTGCCCGCAGTGAAGTCAGATGGAAACCACATTATTATCCGGTCGACCTTCGCCTTAGACCTTGCAAAAGGAAAACCTCTCGTTGGCCAGGTGAACGAGCTTTTTAAGAAAAAGTACGGGCTTGATATGAGTGAGAACGCAGCGCGCAGTTTTGCGGCTCCGTTTGTCCTTGCAGATGCCATCAATCGGGCAAAATCGACAAAGAGTGACGATATTGTAAAGGCGCTGCTCACAACCGACATCCCGGGCGATCAAATGATTTATCCCTGGAAGGGTATCAAATTTGATCCCAAAACACACCAGAACATTTACGCACAGGGGACGCTCGTGCAAGTTCAGGATGAAAAATACGTGACGGTATGGCCCTTTGAAGCCGCGGCCAAAGCGGTGATCTGGCCATTCCCGGGATGGAAGGGGAGAAAGTAAGTTTATAGAAGGAAAGGATAAAGAAGGGTGTCTGAACAGCTATTACAGCAGCTTGTCAACGGTTTATTGATTGGTTTCATGTACGCGCTGATCGCCATCGGTCTCACGCTGATCTGGGGTGTGATGAATATTGTCAATTTCGCCCATGGCGATTTTTTGATGCTCGGCATGTTCACCTCCTTCTGGCTTTACACCCTCTACGGTTTGGACCCTATTCTTTCCATCCCTTTTTGCACAGCCCTTCTCTTTGTGATCGGGGTGCTCATCTACCGCTTTGTGGTGAGCAAGGTGATGTCAGGACCGATGCTGGCCCAGTTGGTTGTGACCTTCGGGGTCAGCATTTTTATTTCCAACCTTGCCGTTTATCTGTGGACACCCGACTTTCGGCTCATTTCAAAGCCGCTCCTGAGCGGCACCTGGGTGATTGGAGAGGTTCAGTTGAGCATTCCAAAAACGGTGGCGTCCATCGGGAGCGTCATCGTCTCCCTTTTTGTTTTTCTCTTCCTGAAAAAGGCAAAAACGGGCAAAGCCATCCTTGCAACAGAAATGGACAGGGAGGCGGCTTTACTGATGGGTGTCAACACCGAGCGTATCAACTCCTTCTCCTTTGGAATGGGGGCTGCCCTCGTCGGCATTGCAGGGGCCTTCCTGTCAACCTACTATTACATCTACCCTCAGGTGGGAGGTACTTTCGGACTGATTGCCTTTTGTGTTGTGGCCCTGGGAGGCTTCGGCAGCATCGAAGGAGCTTTTATCGCGGGAATACTGGTCGGACTCGCGCAGACGCTGGGCGGTTTTTTCTTCGATCCTGCGTACAAGTACGCGATCGTCTTCATGATCTATCTCATTACGGTCTGGATAAGGCCGCAGGGACTTTTGGGATGGTAGCCGATGCGGAATATTTCCCTTAAACAAATTCTCAGCGGCGTGATCGCCTTCGTCCTCGTCATGATTTTCCCTCTCGTGATCAAGAATACTTTTGCCCAGCATGTCATGATTCTCTTTTTCATGTTCGGAATGATGGGGGTTGCCTGGAATATTATGGGGGGCTATGCAGGAATGTTCTCTTTTGGCCAGGTTGCTTTTTTTGGAATCGGGGCTTACACCTCGTCTTTTCTGCTGATCACATACCATGTGAACCCGTGGATAGGACTGGTCGTCGGCGGTCTGGTCGCGGCCTTGGTGGGTGCGGCCATTGGCTACCCCTGTTCGAATTTAAGAGGCCACTACTTTGCCATCGCCAGTATTGCCTTTGGCGAGATCGTCCGAACCCATTTCAATAATTGGAAGCTGATCGGCGCTGCGGAAGGTCTCTCTCTTCCGATGCTGAGCGAGGGGTTCAAGAACTTCATGTTCCATTCGTCAAAGTTGCCTTATTATTACATCATGTTTGCCTTCCTGCTGATATCTTTGCTCGTCTGTTATCTGATCAGCACTTCCAAAATGGGATATTATTTCCGGGCCATAAAAGAAAGCCATGATGTGGCCAAGGTTCTTGGGATCAACGTGGTGTGGTACCGTTTGGTAGCCATCATGATCAGCGCGTTTTTAACGGCTATGGCAGGCACCTTCTATGCCCAGTACGTTCTTTACATAGACCCGGAGAGTGTCATGTTGCTGCCCATATCTGTCCAGGTCGTCCTCATATCGATGCTCGGTGGAGCGGGCTCCGTGATGGGGCCTGTGATCGGCGCAGTGATCCTTATCCCCATTTCCGAGTTCACACGTGTGTGGTTGGGTCATAAGGGGACCGGAGTCGACATGCTAATCTACGGATTCCTCATCACCCTCATCTCGGTCTACCAACCGAAAGGGGTATGGGGACTATTTATGAATTTGGGTAAGAGGACAAAATGAAGAAAGCTCTTTGTTTGGAGGTGAGCGGGGTAACGAAACATTTTGGAGGGCTCTATGCCAATGACCATATCGACTTTTCTGTTGAGGAGGGAGAGATTGTAAGCATTATCGGTCCGAACGGAGCCGGGAAGTCGACCCTTTTCAACTGCATTTCAGGTTTTTATCCCCCAAACAGCGGCAAAGTCTTCTTTTTAGGGAAAGAGATCACTCATCGTCGCGCGGATACTATCTGTAAAATGGGCGTGGCAAGAACCTTTCAGGTTGTTCAGATTATAGGCGATATGACCGTTTTGGAAAACGTGATGACGGGCGCGTTGCTCCGTTATACCAAAATAGGCCATGCAACGAAGAAGGCTGAAGAAGTGCTGGCCTTTACCGGTCTCGCCGAGAAGAAAGACTTCCTTGGGGCGGCGCTGACCATTGCAGATAAAAAGCGGCTTGAGGTGTCGATGGCATTAGCGACTCAGCCCAGGCTGCTGATGCTCGACGAATCCATGGCTGGCCTGACGAGGGTTGAGTTGCGGGGGATGATGGATTTGATCAGAAAGATCAGAGAGAAAGGGATCACGCTGATTATCGTTGAGCATGTGATGGAAGCGGTCATGGAGATATCCGATCGTGTCATCGTCTTGAATTCAGGGAAGAAGATCATGGAAGGCCCTCCAAAAGAAGTGGTTCGCCATCCGGACGTCATTCAAGCCTATTTGGGGGAGCGTTATGTTGTCAGTCAATAACGTTTCTGTGGGTTACCAGGGTCTTCTGGCCATACAGGACGTCTCCTTTCATGTTGAGAAAGGGGAGGTTGTGAGCCTCATCGGCTCTAATGGAGCAGGAAAATCGACCATTCTGAAGACCATCTCAGGCCTTTTGCATCCAGAGAAAGGAGAAATTCTTCTCGATCATCATCCGATCCATGAGACGCCTACTTACGACATTGTCAAGAGAAAGATTTCGATGATTCCGGAAGGGAGACGGCTGTTCGGACGGCTGTCCGTCTTGGATAATCTTCTCCTGGGCGCCTATGTTCTCGATTCCAAAGAGGAGATAGGAGAAGCGCTCGAGAACGTGTTCAACATTTTTCCCATTCTGAAAGAGAGGAAGAACCAACGGGCCGACACCTTTAGTGGTGGAGAGCAGCAGCAGCTGGCGATCGCGCGCGGCCTGATGTCCCGCCCCGCTCTTTTGATGCTGGATGAACCATCCCTGGGACTAATGCCCAAGCTTGTTTCCGGGATTTTTAAAGTGATTCAAGAGATCAGCCGCAATGGGGTGACCGTGTTATTGGTCGAGCAGAATGTTTTTGAGGCGCTCCAGATCTCACACAGGGCTTATGTTCTGCAGACCGGCCGCATCGTTCTGGAAGGCAGGGGGGAAGATCTTCTGAAATCTGATCTGGTTAGAAAAGCCTATCTCGGTATGTGACAAGAACTTCACTTGCCCTTCGTTTCCTCCAACTCTATATTGTTGGTGGCTCCGGTCGTAACAGGAGCGAGACCAACCGGACCACCCTATCAGGGACCTCCCGGCGGTTATGGTTCGCCGGGAACTCCTGACAATATTCCACCAGGGATGCCTTCACCATTTCCTATCAGGCCACTCTCGCATTGGTATCGGGTTCATGAGCCAAGGCGGATTCCGGAAAATCCCTGGCCATATAGACCGACACACCCCCCTGCCAATTGATCCGAGTCATTTGGAATGAAACGCACTGGAAGGTAGTGACGAAGAGCGAGGAAAAGTTATGTTGTCTAACCTAGGCCTTGAAAACAAAAGAAACCGCTCATCGAATGCAGGCGAAAGAAATGTGATTGCATCGATCAATGACTTGGAAAATATTCTGCAAAAACTTTTTCTGCGACAATCTCATGGCCATGGTGATCGTCAAAAAAATCCTTTCCCGTTAACTGATATCTTCCGGGATCGTAGGACCCGATCAGCATAATATGATTCCGGAGCCCAAAATCTCTGAGATATTTTTCAAGCGAGAGGACCAACTGGTATCGAGGGTTATCGTTAAAAAGCTTATAGGCAACGGGATGGAGCGGCAAGAGCAAAAGAATTACGTTCACCTCTTTCTTCTGCAAGTAGAGCATAAAATTCTCGAATAATTTGACACGCGACAGAGACTCAAAATTGTTTGGATGTCTGATCGGGGTTGCCTCCGGAGAATACGGAGTAGACCGCTCATCCTTTTTAAATCTCATTTTGTAAGGAAAAAGCATGCTTCCATCCGGCTCCCTTACAAAATCATCGATATCGGTTCTATCGGTCACATATAACTTTCTCCCACTCCGTAGATATTTGTAATTCGCTCTCGTATAGTCGAGATTGATTAACTGCATGTACTTGTTTGGCCCGGCCATACTCACCTTGATTTCCCTGCCGTAGACCTCTGCAACCATCTTTTCATAATAGCGACTTATCGATTTCCAATATTGAGGAAGCCCTTTGTTTTTGTTGAATATCCATGGATCGATGCTAAAAACAACTGTCTTGGGTAAACTACCCTTATCTCTGTAAAGACCAAGAATAGCGACGTAATCCTCCAAATCCGCTCCAGCCATAGAATGGTTGAAAAAATCGAGGTCTCCATGGATAAAGCGTTTTTGTAACCTCATCGTTCTTGAAGAACCGACCACAATCATATCCCTCGTTCTCGGATAGTGCTCGACAATAAGTCTCTGAAGTTTTCTTTCATCATAACCTCCAAGCGGACCTGCCACCATCTTCCCACCGAGAAGGTTGGTGGCCGCATATTTGAGTCCTTTGTTCAAACGGAATAATCCTGATCCATCTACGAGACAGTTGAAGAGCGCGACCAGGGACAAGAGAGCGAGAAAGCAAACCAGGAAGCCTCTGAACCACCTTTTATATTGAAGAATGGTCTTACCTTTTATCATTCTAAAACCTGAAGTATAAGAATTCTGAATATCGCCCTAAATAAAGAACGGACACGACTGCGGCCGCACAGACAAAAATCAGATGTAAAAAGTTAGGCTTAAAACGAACAACCATCTCGTTCGAATTTCTGTAAACCAAAGAGAGGAGCAGAACGATCAAGACCACGAGAATGGTTTTCTCGTCGCCTCCGATATCTCCCAGCCACTGACCAAATCTCACGCCATATGCTTGAAACCCTCTCAGACGTCCAGCTAAATTCTCGGGCAGGACGATACCGTTCATCCCGATCATTCCCCTCAGGACTTTCATCGCGTCTCCGAAGGTTTTCGCTCTGAAAAAAATCCAGGCACCGTTCACGAAATTAAAGGTGATCAGCCATGCCAGGAATCTCGGCATCTCGATGTTCAATTTCCTCCACAACCGATGGATCACAAGGGCGCCGCCGTGCAGGCAGCCCCAGAAAATAAAGGTCCATCCCGCCCCATGCCATAAGCCGATCACAAAAAAGGCAATCATCAGGTTGAGGTATGTCCTGACTCCAGAAATTCGACTCCCACCGAGGGGGATATAGATGTAATCTCTCACAAACCTTCCCAGCGTGATGTGCCATCTCCTCCAGAATTCCTGAATATTGAGGGAGCGGTACGGGCTATTGAAATTGATCGGCAGGTTGATGTTAAACATCCTGGCAGCCCCGATGGCCATATCCGTATAACCGGAGAAGTCAAAATAGAGTTGAAGCGTATACGAAAGGGAAACGACCCATGCCTCAACGAGGGGCAGCGTCGCCGCCTGATCAAAACCATTACCGACCCATCCAGACAATGAATCGGCAATGACCACCTTTTTGAATAATCCGATGAAGAAAAGATACAGTCCTACGGTGATATTTCGATAATCGAAAAGCTTATTCCTGAGGTAACGATACTGTGTCGTCACCTCGCGATGATGGATAATCGGACCTGAGAGAAGATACGGAAAGAAGGAGACAAAAAGGGCATAGATGGGAAAGGCGTATTCCTCCGCTTCTCCTCGGTGCGCGTCCACCAGAAAGGCGATTTGTGTAAAAGTAAAAAAACTGATACCCACAGGGAGCGCAATGCGGAGAAGCGGCACCTGAGAATGTAAAAGAGAATTAAAGTTGGAGATAAAGAAATCAGCATATTTAAAATAACCGAGGAGCAATAGATTGCCCGAGATTCCGGCGATGAGCAAGGACTTTCTTTTAAGTCTTCCCGCTTCCTTGTTTCTCCTCAACAAGGTCCCTACGATATAATTGAAGAGAACACTTCCAATAATAAGCAACACATATTTCGGATTCCACCAGCCGTAGTACACCAAAGATGCGAAAATAAGCCAGAGGATCGACGCCCGGATCAATTTCCACTTGTTCAACCCAAAGTAAATCAAAAGGGTGATGGGGAGAAACAGGAAGATGAAGGCGTAAGAGTTGAAAAGCATAGGGATCTCGACCCTCGCCGGGGAGCGGGAAGATCAACGATTACAAAGGATGTATAAATTTAAAACAACCGTCGAGAATAGGCAACTCGAAGTTGGTTTGCGGAACTTTGGAATCAATCTGGCGATCCAAATTTTGATACGAACGCATTCAGCAGTAAGGCCCTATCCGAAGCCAATATCCATGGCGCAAGTTAATTACCTATTTTTTGAAAATGGTCCTCAAGAACTCTTTCATCTCATTCCAGGACTCTTTATCGGCCTTCGCATTATAGGCCACCGGCATATTAAATTTCTTTCCTAACTCAGTGGCTTCTGGATTCGTAAAGCTATGCAAGGCACCAGGATAGGAGATGAACTGGAGCTCGGCACCGGCTGATTTCATCTCTTGCTTGAAGGTCTCGATCTGCGCGGGAGTAATGAACGTATCAGCACCGCCATTGAGCACAAGAATCTTTGCCTTGACGCTGCCTGGTTGGGCAGGCTTGACCGCACCCAAACTTCCGTGAAAGCTGACGACCCCCTTAAGATCGACGCCCTGCACTGCCATGCTCAGCACGATGGTACCCCCAAAACAATAGCCAATCGCAGCGATACGTGCGGGGTCAACGTTGGGCTGTTGCTTTAAGTAGTCCATCGCTGCTATGAAACGTGTCTTGGCAACATCGAAGTTCTTCATTACTTCTGATGATAATTTGGATGCATCGTCGGGGTTCGTTGCTACCTTGCCACCACCATACATATCAACAGCAAGCGCGGTGTATCCTAATTCCGCTAACATTCGGGCCCGCCGGCGAGCATAATCATTCAGCCCCCACCATTCAGGAACGACTAACACGCCAGGACGCTTTCCGGTAATGCTCTCGTCATAGGCCAGGTAACCTTTCATTACTACCCCTTGGGCACTGTAGTCAACGGTCTTTCCTAGAATTCTTGGTTCTGCAGCAGCAAACCCAGCTATTCCAAAAGCCAATATAAACGCAACAAGTCTTATCAATAATCTCTCCATAGCCTCCTCCTTGAAATCGAATTCAATTTCCTAAATTCTGTTTACCTCTATATATAAAATAGTAATTAATCCACTAATCTGCAATCCGTTCGGCACGGCAAACATTTGAGATCTAAGAAGGTTTCATTACCATGAAGCCATAGGTTGTTTTATCGGGAGAGGATGACTATTTTATTTATGGAAGAATTAAATGAGAAAGCCAGGAGCCGAAGAGAGGAGAATAAGATGGTTGAAATCGAACTGACGCAGAACGAAGCAAATGTATTGCGAGAAATTCTTCAAACGCATCTCTCAGAACTCACTTTTGAAATCGCCTTCACTCACGACAAGAAATTCACCGAACTTCTTAGAAAGAAAAGGGATTTCATGATTGATTTCCTGGAACGTCTGGAGGGGGGGCCGGCACCCGGGAAACAATCCCCGGAAAACGAATTTTTTGCAAAGAGTTGATGGAGTTGAAGAGAGGGGGATCGCGGGGCGTATTTCAATTAGGTGCATGCGCCAGAGTGAGAAAAAGCGTCTTAAACTTCCGGGTAGGGAATGGGGTAACGGTCCAGATCCCGGCCGATCTTAATCGTTTCAACTTTTTGTGCCCCTGCTGACCTAAGTTTTTCTAAATCTTCTTCCACATATCGGGGGCTGATGTGGATCAGGACAGCAAGGCGGGCGCCGGCATCTAGAACAACCTGCGCCGCTTCTACGACGGTCATATGCATTTTCTCTTCCGCCTCCTCATGATGCTCCGGCAAAAACATTCCCTCCAGGAAAGCGGCATCCACTCCCTGACACAGTTTGTCCAAAGAGCGGTTGGGTCGCGTATCGACAGCATAACAGACATGGCGCCCGGGTCTGGCCGGTCCAGCTACCTGGTCGGGGATGATGGTAATTCCGCTTTCGAGCACCACCCTTTCTCCCCTTTGTAGTTTTCCCCACAGGGGCCCCTCCGGTACGCCCAGGGCTTGGGCTGCTTCCGGCCTAAATTTCCCAGGACGGGGATGTTCCTCGAGACGATACCCGAGGCAGAGGGTACTGTGCTCCAAAGGGCCCCATCTGATGCGAGCCAATTCGTCCTCATAGGCCAATTCGGGCCCTGCCCCATCCCACTCCACAAAGTTTATCGGATAATTGATGAAAAAACCGAGCAGTTCACGGGTCTGAGACACAAAGCGTTCGATGCCGGGAGGGCCAAGGATTGTCAGAGGACCCGGATCCATCACTTGAGCACGTAACATCAAGAGGCCCGGGAGACCGAGGCAATGGTCGGCATGGAGGTGACTGACGGCGACAAGCCGGAGAGACTTAATCCCCAGCTTCGCTTTTTTCAGATTGATTTGACAGCCTTCTCCCGCATCGAATAGATAAAGTTGCCCCTGATGCCTCACCGCCAGCGACGTAAGAAAGCGGTAAGGCATGGGCATCATCCCTCCGGAGCCGAGAAGAACGCACTCCACGCTGTTTCCTCATTTTTCTTTGTAGACAACACACTTGGGCTGGAAACTTCCTTGTTAAAGCGATAGGGTCCTTCCCCCTACCGTCCATTTTCCTTGTTCAATTTTAGAACTTGCCCCTTCCCCTCTCCGACTGAGAAGTACTCAATGAATTTTTGGACTTCTTGTTTCTTTGCAGCTTCCCACTTTGCCCTCTCCTCTTCCTTCGCTGAAACAAAATTCAGACTTTTTTTATACTCCTCCATTTGATCCCAGAGTTGAGAACCTCGAATGACAGGCGTAAAATCCATGCGGGCTTTCCATGCTCCCATCCTGACATTTGTGCCGATATAATACGACTTCCCCGTTTCTAAGTCCGCTTCAATGGCCACCCTGTTTTCGGCAAATCCCAAAAATAGATGCTTACCTGGATCGCATTCATAAGCGAAGTAGGATTTTGCCTGGCTCAAGCCAACAAAATGATCGCTATCCCATATCTGAAAATTAATAGCAAAACCCATACCCGACGGTCGCAGAAAGTAAACCAAGGCCTTTTCTGCCGGAGGACCTGCAGTAGGCGTGGCCTTCACCATATATTGGCTGGAGCCAGCGCAACCAGAGAGCAAGGCAAAAGCAATGAACGGAATAATCTTAAGATAACGTTTCATAATTTTCTCCTTTGCTACTGTGTTTTGGAAAGTATCCCTAATTTCAAGAACCACATTTCTTATTTTACTTCGTAAACCTCAACACTAAAAGTCTCAATTGTCACCAAGCCTGTAAAAATATTGATCAAGAAATCCGAAACCTTATATTTCGTTTCAACCCTCACTTTCTTTACGGTTCCGGGAATGAGGGAATCGGTGGAGTTATCGCTTATCGGAACCAATCCCCAGATGGCATACCAGCATCTTTTCTGAGCGATCTTCGTACCCTCTTCCGAACTGGGCGCTAACTCGGCGTTTCCCCCAATTTTTATTGTATAGCACCCGACGACACACATGGTCACAGCGACCAGCAGAATAAGACTCACAATTCTTTTACTCTTCATCACACGTTACCTCCTTTCAATCAACCCTGCGACTTCCCTGTCAGGAGCCAGGGGTATGATCAGCCTGCCTGCCGGTAGGCGGAGGTTGATACTGAGCGGCGCTCTTACCCCGGTCTAAAGATCGGGGTTTGGACCCGTCGAACGTACCAAGTTTGTAATTTCCGACTCCTTTTCACCCTCTCTATGGTTCAATTTTCGTGCCCAACACTTTCAGGAATTTCGCCAACCACTCAGGATGGGCTGGCCAGGCAGGTGCGCTGACGAGGTTACCGTCAACGTGAGCTTTATCTACAGGTATGTCAACGAACTTACCGCCTGCAGTTTTCACATCGGGCCCCACTGCTGGATAAGCTGAACACGCTTTGCCCGCGACTACTCCTGCCGCTGCCAGTACTTGTGCGCCGTGGCAAATTGAGGCAATGGGCTTGTTCGCTTTGGAAAAATGCTGAACGATCTTAAGCACTTTTTCGTTCAAACGAATGTATTCCGGCGCTCGCCCACCAGGGATAACCAGAGCATCATATGTTTCTGGCTTGACTTCATCGAACGTTGCGTTCAGCGTGAAGTTGTGACCCGGCTTCTCGCTATAGGTCTGGTCTCCTTCAAAATCATGGATCGCTGTCCGAACCCTCTCACCAGTCTTCTTCCCGGGGCAGACAGCATGAACGGTGTGACCGACCATTAGCAATGCTTGAAAAGGAACCATGACTTCATAATCCTCCACAAAATCCCCAACAATCATCAAAATCTTCTTCGCTGCCATGTTTAGCTCCTTTCTTTGGCTTTATAAAAAACCTGTTGAGAATCCGTTGAGCCGTTTAAACCTATATCCAACTAAACAAGAGTTTACCATTAAAAGATTTAGTTGGATAGGATATTCTTAACTCACGGGTCAATTTATTAGGGATAACACTTTAAGTTCTTTTCGTGGTATGTTGTCTTCAATAGGATTCTGCTGAAATTGTCTGATTGGACATTTGAAAAATTAGGGCAAGAGGGAATTATGAAAAAGCGATATCAAGTGGCGATTGTTGGAGCTGGTCCATCAGCCATTTTTGCCGCTCTCACCTTGTCGCAGGGTGGCATCAAAGATTTGGTGATTCTTGAGAAAGGAAAGGATATCCACGAGAGAAAAAGAGGGAGAGGAATGGAACTCCTGTGTGGCTGGGGAGGAGCAGGTGCCTTCAGTGATGGGAAGCTGACCCTCTCACCAAAGGTAGGTGGATTCTTAGGCGACTTTATTCCCCAGAACCAATTGGTGAATCTCCTCAAAAAAGCGGATGAGATCTATCTTTCATTTGGTGCCCCGAAAGAGGTCTTCGGTCAATCCTCTGGTAAGACTGAAGCCCTGTACCAGGAAGCGAAACTGGCAGGATTAGAATTCATTCCCATGGAAATCAGACATCTGGGAACTGAAAACTGTGTGCCTCTCCTGAAGAAGATCCGAAATACCCTGGAGAAAAAAGTGGACGTCCTCTTTAATGCCCCCGTGAAAGAGATTCTCGTTGAGAATGGAAAGGCCATAGGGGTATTGCTCGAAAACGGGACCCGGGTGAACGCTGACTATGTGATTTGTGGTCCGGGCCGTGTGGGAGCCCAGTGGATCAAAAACGAAGTACAGCGTCTCGGAATCCCTTCTATACCAAGTCCAGTCGACATAGGAGTTCGTGTGGAAGCCCCTGCCCCTATTCTTCAAAAACTTACGGACATTGCCTATGAAGCAAAATTTATTTATTATTCCAAAACCTTTGATGACAAGCTTCGGACTTTTTGTATGAACCCTTTCGGAGAGGTGGTTACAGAAACAATTGATGAGATCGTCACAGTTAATGGCCACAGCTATGCTAATAAAAGAACTGAAAATACCAATTTTGCCATCCTTGTTTCCAACACCTTTACCGAACCTTTCAACGACCCCATTGGTTATGGTAAGTATATTGCGAGACTGGCTAACCTTCTTGGGAATGGAGTGATCATTCAGAGATTGGGAGATCTACTCGACGGGAGGCGATCCACACCCGACCGGATCAATCGATGCATTACTCGACCTACTCTGATTTCAGCCACCCCGGGTGACCTCAGCTTTGTGCTTCCCTATCGACATTTGAAAAGCATCATCGAGATGCTCGAGGCATTGGATCGAATCACTCCCGGGATTTTTTCCAGGCACACTCTCCTTTACGGAGTGGAGGTGAAATTCTATACCAATCGGGTAAAAATCTCACCTGCCCTGGAAACGGATATACAGAATCTCTTTCTGATCGGTGATGGAGCCGGGATTACGCGGGGGTTAATGCAAGCCTCCATTAGCGGGATACTGGCTGGAGAAGAAATTCTGAAAAGAACGGGCAAAGAATAGGCTAAGAATTGTAGTTTGGCACCCCACATTTGTCTATGAATTGTTTAGACCTGTCACCGTTTCCTTATCCTCTATAATGTATAATTTAGCTTTGACCCCCCAGCTTTCTAATTAACTCCTTTCTTTGGTAAAAAAACATGGACACATTAAAAACAAAGTTAAGATTTGCCTTCGTTTCTTTCTGATTTTCTTTCCTCGATCCCTTTGATAAGTCTCTCATCCATCTCCATTTCAATTGATCTATCGTGAACATCTGCTGCCTCTTTTTCATCAATGCCAAGGGTCTTGTACACTCCGTCAGATAATCCCCATTCATACCCGATGATGAAGCCTTCAGGATTACCAACACGCGAGCCTATTTGGAGGGCAGAGTATCCAACGGACGCGAGCCCGAGCAGTTTCAAATACCACAGAGCATTCCAAAAAATCAGCAAAATGCCAACAATTGAAAGAGCATACCAGATAAAATTAGGGATTATTGTCCATTCCTTAAGCTGCTCTCCATACTTTAGTCGAATCTTCCGGTAATCCTCTGCCGTCATCTTTGCCAGCTCTTCCACTTCCTTGGCATTAAACCCTTGGTAAGTGATCGACTTGTTTATTTCGTCCTTGAGCCTTATTGCGTCGTCAATCCTAATTCCATTTTTTGTGCCATTCTCTTTGTCATCTGCCATCCTATAATCCTTTCCACATCAAAGGAAGTTAGTTCTTGCTCGTATGGTCCGATCTTCTCGCCGTATATTCTTTGACAAATTCCGGAGTCGTCACCCTTTCCACGAAACTAATGGTATTGTCGTGTTTTCTCTTTAGGCCCCACCTTTCCGCTTCACATTTAAAAAAATTAATCTCTCCCATAATTTCCTTGCGTCCAAAATTAAAATTCTTCTTGTCAACTTTATATTTGTGCGCAATTGATTTGACCCAATTAAAGGTGTAACAATTTTTTACTATCTCATTCTCTTTAAGGGGAATATCGTATTCGACGATGCTCTTGTCACAAATATATTCCTTTAATTGATTTCTGTTTAAACATTGGTCTGTTATCCAACAGCCTATCCATTCTTGTTGCTTTTCTTTTTCAAATGCTTCGATAATTGGCTGACCTATTAGAACCCCTTCTACCGATATAATTTCTCCAGAACTAATTGCACCTCTAATTGCGATATTATTATTTTGAGCAGCTTCATTAACGCCAAGAAAAAGAGCACCGCACGCATAAAGCAACGTTTGGAAATTATTATCATCTTTGTTGCTTGTGTTAGTCAGAAAGGTATCGGAGAAATTGTGAAATTTAACTAGGTCTCTATTCCACAGCAAGTTTGCATAACCAAGCATTTCTTCGAAGTGCTTTTTAACTTTGGAATAAAGCTCCGCAACCTCTTCCAACTTGCGGGTTTTAATTAAATTACTGAAACCTAGAATATCGAAAACACCAACGAAACACTCCGTTCTATTAAATCTGGTTTCCATATCTGCCATTTTATAATGAGGAAAAGGAGCAATCCCCTTTTCCTTTGACCTTTGTTAAAACTATCTCTATAAAAATGTAAACTTTCATTTCTCCTTTCTCCTTTTAAACCATTCTAAAATGTCAAAATCAATTATTCCTATCCTGTGCAAGATAACCAATGAAACCATAATAACAGCAGTTAGTGATGCACCGTAAACGATGTCCCTAAAGGTATCTGCAAAGCCTTCCATTTCTTACCTTCCCTCCGTTCGTGGAAAAAAGCTGTGATCTTCATCTATAAAAGCTATAGAGGAGATTTCAGGGCGTATCTTCAGGTATTGTGAAGATAACAAACTCTCTTCCCAGTATTCTCATTCGCTTGCTCTACCCGTTTCCCAAATTGCCTCTCTGGTGCACAGAATATACTACGGGGAGGTTTATGTCAACAATTAATCGCAAAGGGCAAAAAGCATGAGCAATGTTGTGATTTTAAACCATTAGGTGTTAGGCGTGGGGGGGTGAGGTGTAAGTGATCATAGGTAAATTAAATTTTTGAGGGAATGAGTGTAAATCGTGTTTTCTGTTTGAACCGATAAATAGAAAAATCCTTGTGGTCAAGGGTAAATACTTTGGGGACTTCGAGAAGATCAGCAAGTGCCACGAGGGTCCCGTCAGCCAAATCCATCGGGAGATCGCGATATTGTTTCATCAACTCACGGCACCGGATAAGAAGCTCTTTCCCAAGGGGATAAACTTCGATTCCACCCCTCTGAATGAAAAGCCAAAGGCTATCTTGAACTTCCCATGAAAAATTTAGCAGATAGAAGCATTCCGTGACGACAGGCCATGTGGTAACAAGTGGTTCTCTTAATTCTTTTAGAATTTCAACACAGAGAGCGTGATTCCGGTCGTCCTTATCAAAAAAAGCCACAATTGGACCTGTATCGATAAGAATCAAGCCTTCCTCCTGAACTTTTCTCGCAGGATCTCTTCGCTTCTTGTCGAAAGATCACCTCTTCCGCTTCCTTCTTTGCCCAGCAAATCCTTAATGAGATCATAAGGTCGCTTACGTCTTTCTGTAAGAACGCGAGTGCAGTAATCGGAAAGCGATTTTTTGATCACATCGGCCTTGCTCGTCTTAAGTGTTGAAGCAGTCTGTTCAAGTAAAGATTCGGTCTTTTTATCGAGACGCACACTGAGCGGCATCTTCCATCACCTCTCTTCTTTATTTGTGATACATATTGTATCACAAATAAGTCGCCCTTGTCAATTAATCTTATGGGTGGGGCGTAATTGCAACAATCGTAATTTGTTTTCGGTCAGGGCCGTAATAGCAGAATATTCGATAAGCAGCGGGCGTTTTTTGTTGGGCATAAGCTCCGAATACCTTTTCTCCATTCGGCCCTTTGAGGGAACTAAATTCATGGGTATTTAAAGAAGGATGCCTTAGGTTGGTCTCCATAAATCCAAGCGTTTTTCTTACGGCCTTCAAAATATCCTTCTTGCTTGGATCATTTTCGATCTCACGAAGGTCCGAATCAGCTTGTGGGGTAAAAATTAATTCAAACATAGGATTTTATTTGACGTATTTTGCAAATGACCCTCGTTTGATTGTCCCCTTCTGCGATAAGCCTTTTTTAACTTTTTCTAAAGCAGGCTTATTCTCAAAAAGCCAGACCTCTCGGGCTGGAATTTCCACCATCGGCTCCAGAATAATCCTATCATCTTCTTTGTAGGCCTTTACCGAACTGATCTTCCCTGTTGGAAGGAGCTTTGTTAATGAAATCCTCTTTCTTGAATCTACGGTTAGCTTTATCGTTTCCATTTCCCCTCCTTTCCAATTCGCAATGAATCATAATTAAAAGTGGGAGAATTGTCAAGTGGGAATACCCACAGTATTATTGCTTCGCTTCTTTCCTGCTCTGGTCCTCAATTCTGGCCAGATGGCGATGAAGCTGCCCGCGAGGATCAGGCCGCCGCCGATGAAATGCTGCAGCCCGAGGGACTCTTCCAACAGAATCACGCCTAATATCGACCCATAAACGGGAAGCATATTGTAGAATACCATCGCCCGGTTCGGCCCAACACGGCGCACGCCTTCGTTCCATGAAAGAAAGGCAGCCGCCGAAGGAAAAATACCGATGTAGACGACTGCCAGCAGAAGGTGCCAGCTCCAGTTGGTTGTTGCGGGCTGCCATCCCACAGCTGCTGCCCCGAGGAAGAGAGGAAGGGCCATCCATGTGGAAATCACGGTTACCGAAAAAACAGACCGCGATTGCGTGGCCCTGCGGCTGATCACCGAGTAAAGCCCCCACAGCACCACAGCAAGCAGGACATATAGATCCCCGACATTGACGTGCCAATCCCGGAGCCTTTCAAATGAGCCCCCGCTGACGATCAGGGCCACGCCGAAAAAAGATATGAGCCCGCCGAGAACATGACGGGGAAACAATCGATCTCTTAGCAGAATAGCAGCCAACACCGCTGTCATGAGCGGCCCAGTGGCGTTGATCAGCACGGCATCTGTTGCCGTTGTGAGTTGAAGCCCCCGATACAGAAGGAGAGGAAATCCCACAACGCCAGTAACGGCCATCCCTGCCAGCAAAGCCCAGTGTCTAGTCAGCAATCGCTCCTTGACGGCGAAACGGCCAAGGACGACCGCATAGAATAGCGAAGCTACCAGAAAACGGGAGGCCGTCAAGGTCAAAGGTCCGATCTCGTCCCGCAGGATTCTTCCCAATACAAAATTACTTGCCCACATCAGGCAAGACAAATTGACAAAGACATAGGCCCACCGCGGGTCTTCTCTCCAATTCATAGCCGCTCTTTAAAAAGATACACTGTTGTGAAAATCTCCCCCTGCCTAAAGCAGGCCCCTCTTTTCCTATCTAAAGACAGGAAAAAGATACCAAAGAGGGGCATCCTCCCTTTTGTAAAGCCTGCCTGCCGGTAGGCAGGGGAGGTGAGGAGGGATTTGCTCTAGGATGTCCATACAGTTGCCGGGTGATTATTAAATGATCGGATCTTTGGGATGTGATCGGGTGTGCTGCCTTCCAATTCAAAGCTTCATACCAGGCAGGTTGAGAGACGCAGTGTTGCCGCCGTCAACGGGAAGGGCCTGGCCCGTAATATAGCTGGCTTCATCGCTTGCCAGGAAAAGAATGGCCTGAGCCACCTCCTCGGGCCTGCCGTAACGCCGCAGCTCGCAGCGGCTGCCAAGCTTGTCAAACTTCCCCTTTTCCCGGGCAAAATCAAATACCGGCTTGGTCATGCCCGTCTCGATCAATCCGGGGCAGACGGCGTTCACCCGGACATTGTAGCTCCCGAGATCGCAAGCTGCAGTCTGAGTGAAATTAATCAGCGCCGCTTTGCTGGCGCTGTACGCATTACCACCGGCCCCGGACCGAATTCCGGCCACGGAAGCGGTATTCACAATCGCCCCTGATTTGCGTCCCTGCATATGTTTGGCCACGTGCTTGGTTGAGAAGACTGCGCCCAAGACGTTGACTTCATATACCTTGCGCCAGTCATCTCCAGCTTGCTCTTCCAGATTAGCAATTTGTCCAGTTATCCCCGCGTTGTTACAAATAATGTCGATCTGGGAGTAGGTCTGCAGAGCTAAGTCAATCAATGCCTTGACCTCTTCTTCAATTCCGACATTCGTTCTTTTTATAATCGCCTCTCCACCTTCCTTCTTGACAAACTCTAACGTTTCCTTTAGCCCTTCCTCGCTCACATCTGCCAGAACGAGTTTTGCTCCTTCTCTTGCAAAAAGGATTGCCGTGGCCCGGCCAATGCCGCTGGCAGAACCTGTGATGATAGCAACTTTCTCATTCAAGCGACCTTTCTTATCATTCTTCATCACTTCACCTCCCAAATCATTTTGAGTTTTACCCCTCGCCCTCCCCTCTCCCCCTGCCTACCGGAAGGCAGGCGTCGGGGAGAAGGATAATGAGGCCTCTCGTCAAAAATTTAATACCTGTGTATTACTCGTAAATCTGTAATAGAAGCTCCAAAATTTTCCGCTCGCTCACGGATGTGGGGTCCGTCGCCATGTTCACCGCGTCCCTGGAGGTGTCAAAGGCAATTTTCTTCAGGTCGTCTTTCGGAATTCCGAGGGCCTTCAGGCTAATGGGAATGTCAAGCTTCCCGTAGAACTCGATCAGGCTCCCCTCCAGATCGTTCGAGCGATTGAGCAGTTGCGCCATGTCGATAAACTGCTCTTTGCAAGTCTCTTTATTTGCCTTCACAAAACAGAGAAGTCCATAAATGGCTGCCCGACCGTGCGGCAAATGATAATGAGCGCCAAGAACATGAGTCACGGCGTGTCCGATACCCAATCCTTTCAGGAAAGCGAGGCCGCCACAAATGGCAGCCATACACAGATCGGTACGGGCGGCAATGTCATTCCCATTCTTATAAGCATTAGTGAGGCTCCGTCCGATCAACTTCACTCCGTAGACTGCCATCGCCTCAAAGTAAGGATGATAGGGAATGGCCAGCGAAACATATCCCTCAATGCAGTGAGCCAAAGCATCAATTCCCGATTCCACGGTGAGGCCGGCCGGCATCGTTTTGCAATAAAGAGGATCGATGACAGCCAATCTCGGGATCAACTGATTGCTCATTAACATAAATTTTAGGTCTCTCTCCTTGTCGGTGATCACCGCATATGGGTTCACCTCGCTTCCCGTTCCCGAGGTGGTAGGGATGCAGATAATTGGTGGCAGGACTGGTTTAATCTTTGCAGTTCCGCCCACGATGCTCTCATATTCCCTCATCTCGCCGCCATGGGTGACCCTGAGCGCGACAGCTTTCGCGGTATCCATCGAACTGCCGCCGCCGAGGCCCACGATTCCATCACAACTGTTTTCCGCATAGATCTTGCCGACCCTCTCGATGAGTTCGATGGGAGGATCAGGCTCCACACCGGAAAAGATCACCGCCGATATGCCACTCGACTCCAAAATCTTGCAAACCTCATCAGCCCTTCCCATGGAGAACATCACAGGATCGGTCGTCAGCAACACCCTCTTTATTTTCAGTTGTCGCATCCGTTCGCCTATCGCATTGACGACACCTGCAGCGAACATCATTTCCGGCATTGGAGGAATTCGAACCTCCCAGACCTTCTCCTTTTCCTGAAACGAGTCCAATCCCTGCCATACTTTTTTTATCTCTCCATCGTCCACATCGAAAACCTGACCGGTGGGACTAATCGCCTCTTCTCGAACAAAGGCCGAAGATTCTGAATTCATTTTGCTGAACTCGGCCTTTTCGTTGAAAGCGAGTTGGTCCCTAAGGGTCTGTTTGCCGATCTCCATGACATCCTCGGGGGTCAACTGGAGGTCATATCTGGTATTCATCAGATCTGAAAAAAATTGATAAATCGATGCCCGGCCACCGGGAACAGAATTCAAACAGTATCCAAAGGCATCGCAGGTGGCTGCCTGAATCTGGGATCTTAGCGAATTCTCCGCCTGCTTATCCCTGTTCCTCGGCATCTTGTACGTCAGCCCTGCCGTATGATCCGCTCCCATAGGGCTCGTAAAATAAGTAACCCCGGTTCCCTTAACCGATCTGGGATCGTGGGCAGGTATCGCCTGCCCTTTAAAAGCAGGTATACGGCTTATATTTAAATATTCTGCGGTAGCCACCACACCGTTCCCCAAAGCGAGGCCGAGGGGCGTCTCTTTTTCAATCTCTTCCAAGAGCCGTGAAGCGGATTTCCAATCTCCAAATGACATTCGTCCGGCCTCAGCGGCAAGACCAAGGCTGCTCCCTGTTTCAATGGCATCGACCCCTATGTCGTCACACATGAATTTGAGCCGTGCAATGGCATCGTTATCGGTGATTCCCAGATTGGTCCCAAGCATGGCTATCGTTTCATATTCATAGGCAGAGCACAGCCGTTTCCCTTCCTGATCAGGATAGATGATGGAACACTGTACGACACAGCCCGGCATGCAACCATGCATCTTACCGCCCCGTTCAAAAAGAATCTTCTGGATGCTGTCGCCGCTTACGGCTATGAAGTTCGTGGGTCTTCCCGAGCGGTAATTTTTCGATGGCAGGCTTCCCTGGCTGGCGGAATTGGAAATGGCAAATGGGGTGCCGAACCGCGAATAGAGACTGCAGCTGATGTCGTGCCTGAGGATATCGATCCACGATTTTACGATCTGGCGAAATTCCTTTGAATTTGCAATCTCAACCTGTGGGGCTTCAGAAGGGTCAATGATAATCGCTTTGAGTCCCTTCGACCCCATGACCGAACCGAGTCCGCCCCTTGCCGCGTTCCGAGAGGGATCGCCAAATATGTCAGTAAGCGAGACCGACGCCCCTTTGTATTTCCGCTCGCCGGCAATTCCAAGGGAGATGATAGCTATTTTTTCACCGTATCGCTTCCGAAGCTTACTGACCAACTCGTAATTCTTCAAACCCCGGTATTCATCTGCGGGAATTAAAGCGGCCTTATCTTTAGAGATCGATAAGCAGTATAGCTGATTGTCACGGGGCGCGCCCTGAACAATAATAGCCCGGATCCCCAGCCGGTCGAGGATTTGCGCAGCCGGGCCCCCTGAGTTTGCCTCCTTGATTCCCAACGTGAGAGGGCTCTTCGCGCCAACGGATATACGTCCAAGCTGCGGGGCCATGGTTCCTGCAAGAGGCCCGGCAGAAATGATAAAGAGATTCTGAGGGCCGAGCGGATCAGCAGTCGGAGGAACCTCTCTATTCATTACCTTTGCAATAAAGGCGCTGCCCCCGACGGCCTTCCACTCCTCATCTAGATTTTCGAATTTAGTCTTTTCATTTCCGATGTCCACCCTTAAGATTTTCATACTTTTCCCTCTGCGCTTCCCTCCGTGGAATCATTTCAATTTCCTGTTTCATCTTTTCCAATCACACGATCTAATCCTTTGTCACACCCATGGAGTACTGGTCGCTGTCGAATCACCAACCCTGAGCCTATAATCTTTATTCATTTCTCCTGTAAAAAAGACCTTGGAATTTAAGAGAAAATTCTGGGCCAAAATATAACAGATTGGTCAAAAGACGAGTTCCTGAAGTACGAATCTCGATACAAAACACATCCCTATAATCATTGCACATACACCAAACCCACTCGTGTAACGCCATGATGCCTGGTAGTACATCGCTTTTTGTCCCATACCCTGTGGAGGATATGAATTCGTGTGCAATTATCCAATGGTTAAGATGTCTTCGTCAATAAGAATTTAGGATGAATTCTAAATGAAGGGACTCCAATACCAGGACTGCGGAGCTTTCAAATTTTCAATGTTCACTTTCGTGAGGGTTGGTATAGGGCTGCTTGCTTCGCGCCGACCAAACCCGCTTCGTAGGAACGTCGATCGACCAACGAGAGACCGGCGATCATACGCCGGGTCACCAGACGAACTTTGCGAATTTCATCCAGCCTCTCTCCAATTCGCTCGAGCGGCGCGTCGCCTGTCATCCAGCCCAACTTGTCAAAGGGTTTCAAATTGAGCGGCACGGTGTAACTCCGTAACGTCTTTTTGCGCTCCACATTATAAAACTCCTCAAAATAAGACATCACCAATTCATGCAATGTCCGATAAACAGGCTCGCGGAATCTCAGGCCGGCAAAATTGGATTTGGCAATCGCGCCCCAATGTCCATTACGCCGATACAACGCCAGCATGTGGTCATCATCCTGATCGTTGGCAAGCATATTCACAATAAGGGGTGGATGCCCCAGACGCCGCATGGCTGCAGCGCCAAACAAGGCACCGTCAAAGCAATGAGCGGTTCGCTCGTGTAAGACGCGTAAAGGACAACGATAATTCAGTTCATTACTGTACGGGATCCCGTCGAGGAAATCCTGAACCTTCCTAGGGCTGGTTAACCGCGCCCAATCCCGTTGTTCAGTCTTGGTCAATGCTTGCTCAAAATCCCTAGGGACCGATATCATCTCTATCTCCACCTCTTTCATGTACAGCTGAATGAATTTACTATAAAACCGAGAAATAAAAAAGCCCATCATTGCTGATGGGCTTCAAGTTTTAATCTCGGCGACGTCCTACTCTCCCACACAGTTACCCATGCAGTACCATCGGCGCTGAAGGACTTTACTTCCGTGTTCGGAATGGGAACGGGTGTTTCCCCTTCGCCATGGTCACCAAGAATTCTGATAAAATGATAATGAGTATATGTGTAAACGCGTCTACACATCCACACGTCTGCACTCTTACAAAAATATATATGGATGAAGGGAATCCGGATAATATTGCAATTATGGTCAAGCCGATCGACCTATTAGTATCAGTATGCTCAACACCTTACGGCGCTTACACATCTGACCTATCAACCTTGTAGTCTCCAAGGGGTCTTATCCTGATATTGCTACCAGGAGGGATACCTCATCTTGGGGTGGGCTTCCCGCTTAGATGCTTTCAGCGGTTATCCCTTCCGAACACGGCTACCCAGCGCTGCGACTGGCGTCACAACTGGAACACCGTAGGTTCGTCCATCCC